>ERZ773077.1029-NODE-1029-length-19921-cov-5.049331_pt1 | contig 19921 bp, 18 predicted proteins | sample MGYA00580612_ERZ773077 | MGnify/ENA primary metagenome ERZ773077 (study PRJEB29015, sample SAMEA2737971) | human oral metagenome | biome: human oral; feature: human-associated habitat; material: dental | place: China | collected 2021 ...
ATCGATGATATTTATATAACAAAAAAGGCTCATAATCAAATACATAATTGACTGTCGAATGTCTCTTTCCCCAACCATTCCCCCTTAATGCACAACATTCTCGATGTTGACCTAAAAGTTGTTGCCTTGGTAATTTGTGAATTAAATCCTCATGCCATAATCTCATTAATTTTCTCCTATAATAAATATTATTTTTCTATAGTTGTAGCTAAATTGCTCATTATTATTTAATTAATTACGCAAAGATAATCTTTACTTAACTAATCTTGAACCAAAATAGTTATATAATTATCTCGCATACAGATATTTATAAGACACAATAGCACTTATTATCTGTTTGACATATAAAAAAGAAGAGCAAACACGATTACACATCTAAATAAATGTAGAACAGATAGTTAGTGCTATCAATAAGATATCAAACAAAAGACACATGCGGTATCATACAGTACCACAATACATTACCTGCAGCTACTCGAATAAATTACCTTGCGTCGGGTCGTCTTTGTCGTAAATAAGTCTGGGCGTCGATATACGGTCGTAGGTTTGTTCTTCGCCCTCGTCGGTATCAGTGGCAGCATCGGGTAGCTCTTCGGGCGGTGGTAGCCGTAGAGGTTCGAGGCGTTCGACACGGGCAACCTCGTAGTTGGATATTCGTTTTCCCCGTGCCTTGTACGACTTGTCGCCCACGAACTGTTCGACGTCTATATCGATAGGTTCACGTTTTTTGTCTTTGCCTCCGAATATTATTCGGAACAACGGATAGGCGTCGTCGACAATAAGCTTCAACTCGGAGGTAGCATTGTCGCCCACGAACGATGCAGGCTTTGCCGTCGGCTCGAACCTGAATCTCTTGATATAATCGAAACCTTGGTCGGCATCGAACAGAGCGGCACTCCATATCTTGTGTGGGTCGAACTTCTCGATTATCATAATATCGTCGCGATAATGATTTGTGAGGTCGAAATTGGTTGTACAATATTCGCCGTTGCGGTATACAGCCAGTATCAGGTCGTCGTTGAAGAACTCACCCAGATATTCGCCCCTGCGGTCGTAGTTGAGCTTGAGTATATCGCGGTCGAACCATATATGTGTACCTCCGAGCGTAGAGCCTCCGCCTTGCTTGAAGGTGATTTTCGCCACGGGGAATTTTGTCAGCAGATTGCCACGCGAAGCACGTCCCTTGATGGCAATGGCACTGAAATCGACATCCCATTGCATCTTTTTTATCTTCCTCGATGTCTGCCTGAGCGTAACCCGCACCACTTCCGCCTCACCGTTGGGGTTGGCCGAAAAATACATCAGACGCGAACCTTCCGTGCCGCATGTCAGGTCATACTCTTTATCGCGTATGACGCCGCTGACAAAGAAACGCTTGATGTAATACACGCCATTCTTACCATCGCGGTATATGGCGTTGAATATGGTACGCTGGTCGTTGCGTTTGTAGACAGCTACATATTCTATGTCTTTGCCGACAAACTGTTTTTCGGAGATTTTCACCACCTTATATTTGCCGTCCTTGAAAAACACTATCACATCGTCTATATCGGAGCAGTTCTGCACGAACTCTATGTCTTCCTCTTTTTTCAAGTTTGTACCGACAAATCCCTCCTTGCGACTTACATAAAGTTTCTCGTTAGCCTCCACCACCTTGGTGGCTTCGATGTTTTCGAAACTGCGTATTTCGGTCTGGCGTTGATAGTTTTTGCCGTATGTCTTTTTCAGATATTCAAACCACTTGATGGAGTGTTCTATTATGTTGTCGAGTTTATAATCGACCTCTTCTATCGCTCCTCTTATGGCAGCAATGTTTGCCTCCGCCTTGTCGGTATTGAACTTCAAGATACGTGCCATTCGTATGTCGAGCAGCTTACGTAGGTCGTCGCGTGTTACGGTTCTGACAAAGTCCTTTTTGTAAGGTTCTATACGCTTGTCTATGTGTTTCAGAGCGATATCTTCCGATTTGGCATTTTCGAATTCGGGGTCTTTGTATATCCGCTCTTCAATAAATATTTTCTCCAACGACGCAAACAGAAGTTGCTCCGACAGTTCGTGACGTTCGATTTCGAGCTCTTTCCTCAGCAATCCGACGGTATTGTCGGCACTTCGCCGCAACACCTCCGACACTGTTATAAACACAGGCTTGTTATTGTCTATCACACAGCAGTTTGGCGAATACTGTGTCTGGCAGTCGGTAAAGGCATACAGAGCGTCTATCGTCTTGTCGAGAGATGTCTTGGCTTCGAGATGAAGTATAATCTCCACACCTTCGGCGGTATTGTCGTCTATTTTCTTTATGTTTATCTTACCTTTTTCGTTTGCCTGTATGATGCTCTCTATGAGCTTGGCAGTATCCAATCCGTATGGGACATTATTGATAATAAGACTTTTGTTGTCTGCCGACTTGGTGATATTGACCCTCATCATCACTTTTCCGCCGCGTTCGCCGTCGTTGTAGCGACTCACGTCTATCATACCGCCTGTGGGGAAGTCGGGATACAGACAAAACTCTTTACCTTGCAGATAGAGTATGGTAGCATCTATAAGTTCGTTGAAGTTATGGGGCAATATCTTGGTATTCAGTCCATAGCCGATACCTTCGCTACCCTGAGCCAACAATAGCGGAAATTTTACCGGCAGAGCCACAGGTTCGTCGTTTCGACCGTCGTACGATGGCTTCCACTCTGTTGTCTTGGGGTTGAATACGGTATCGAGGGCGAATCGAGACAGACGAGCCTCGATGTAACGAGCAGCGGCAGCGGGGTCGCCTGTGAGGATATTGCCCCAGTTCCCTTGTGTGTCGATAAGGATATTCTTCTGTCCGAGCCCGACCAAAGCCCCGTATATAGAGCTGTCGCCGTGGGGGTGAAACTGCATAGTATGCCCCACTACGTTGGCAACCTTATTGTAACGCCCGTCTTCCATACGCCTCATCGAGTACAATACACGTCGCTGAACGGGCTTCAGTCCGTCGTTTATATGTGGTATAGCCCTATTGAGAATGATATAAGAGCCGAAATCCATCTGCCATTTGTAGAACATACCGCCGATGGAATTCATACTTCTCTCGTCGAGAATAGAGGGCAACTTATACGCCGAATGCGACACTTCGCTCTCGTCGGAGTAGTACTCCAAGTCGTTTTCGTCGCTGTCGTGCAAATCTTCGTTATCTATATTATCAGCCATTTAACTCGCTTTGATACTTTACTTTATTTTGGTGTTAGATACAGTTTGCAAAGTTATAAAAAAACTCATTGCCCAAGTCTATGGTGTAAAATAAAAAATATATTTTATTAAATCGTATAAAAATATTAAATTTGCAAACCATTTTTTGAGGTAGAATATACAACTAAAAATTAAATAAAATATGGCAAAAATTAAAGGAACCGTGGTAGTAGATACCGAGCGTTGCAAGGGCTGCGACCTGTGTGTACAGGCTTGCCCTCAGAGTGTTTTGGAGTTGGACGCAAAAGTAAACTCCAAAGGGTACCATTACGCAACAATGGTAAATGAAGATTGTGTTGGATGTATGGCTTGCGGAATGGTATGTCCGGATGCAGTAATCACCGTTTACAGATTTAAAGTTGATGCTTAAAATTGGAGGGAAAAAGAATTATGGAAGAAATTAAATTGATGAAAGGAAATGAGGCGATAGCACACGCTGCTATCCGCTGCGGAGCTGACGGTTATTTCGGATACCCTATTACACCGCAGTCTGAGGTGATGGAAACTCTTATGGACGAAGCTCCGTGGACAACGACAGGAATGGTAGTGCTACAGGCAGAAAGCGAAGTAGCTGCCATCAATATGGTTTACGGCGGTGCATCGTGTGGTAAAAAAGTGATGACTTCGTCGTCGTCGCCGGGTATGTCTCTCAAACAAGAAGGTATATCGTATATTGCAGGAGCAGAGCTACCCTGTCTGTTGGTGAACGTTATGCGCGGAGGTCCGGGGCTCGGTACCATACAGCCCTCACAGGCAGACTACTTCCAGACGACCAAAGGCGGAGGACACGGCGACTATCGTCTGATTACTCTCGCCCCTTCGACGGTGCAGGAGATGGCAGACTTCGTCGGACTCGGCTTCGACTTGGCTTTCAAATACAGAAATCCCGCAATAATATTGGCAGACGGTATCGTCGGACAGATGATGGAGAAGGTGGTATTGCCGCCCTTCAAACCACGCCGCACCGACGAAGAAGTACGCAAAGAGTGCCCTTGGGGAACAATGGGTAAGACCGACGACAGAGAACGCAACATAATAACATCGCTCGCTCTGGAAGCCGATGTGATGGAGGCTACAAACCACCGCTTACAAGACAAATACAGAAAGATAGAAAAGCACGAAGTACGCTTCGAAGCTCATAACGTCGAAGATGCCGACTACATTTTCGTAGCTTTCGGTTCGGCTGCCCGTCTGTGTGGTAACGCTATGGAAGCTCTCCGTGCAGAAGGCATCAAGGTAGGTTTGCTACGTCCCATAACACTGTGGCCCTTCCCGACAAAAGAGATAGAACGCCTGGCACAGAAGGTAAAAGGCTTTATGTCTATCGAACTTTCGGCAGGTCAGATGGTAGAAGACGTACGTCTCGCCGTAAACGGTAAAGTGCCGGTAGAGTTTCACGGTCGTATGGGCGGTAATATCCCTTCGGCAGAAGAAATAATGGAAAAGTTCAAAGAAAAATTCAAGTTGAATTAACAAACAACACTTTTCATATCAAGCACTTACATTACAATACGAGTGTAAGTGCTTGGAATGAAAATGTTTCGCAGGCAGCAACAAAAAAACGACATATAACACGCAGAGAAATTTGAGTATCACTTTTATGAAAAATGTATCGCTAATATTAATCACCTTAGGTTTTGTATTAGTGGCTCTGATAGGCTGCCAAAGAAACTATACCGTATACGAGAGGCACGACATCACGGCGTGCGGAGTAAAAGACCCGCTCGTAAACGTAAAATGGCTTGCAGAGAAATGCGAGGAGATAAAAAAAGGGAAACATAAAGAGACGACAATATCTCTACTCAAAGATACAGTTACTCAGGATAACGCTTTTATGATAAGATACCACTATAAACAAGGAGGTAAGGATATGTATAGCGGAGATGGGTATGATTGTTCGGGAAAGAAACAGTACAGTTATTGGTCTGGAGGAATACCTCCACCTAATAAAATAAAAGAAAAATTTTTCAAAAACAAAATAGATTTAGGTGTAATCTTTAAATTTTCTTTTAAATAAGGTATGAAAAAAGTTATATCATTTGCGATATTAATTTGTTTAGGGGTTCAATATGTAAATGCCGTTCCGGCAAATCCCAAACCGAAAGAGATAAAACAACCCAACGGCACATCACTCACGGTAAGGCTTATAGGGGATGAATATTACCACTATATCATCACCTCGGACGGACTCGTTATAGAGAAAAACAGTGCAGGCAATTACGAGTATGTAGACATTAAGGCTGACGGTACAGTGGGACTATCAGGAGTGCTTGCAAATGACGAAAAGAACCGTACGCCACGGGAAACCGATATGGTAAGACAGCTGCGTGAAAAGCAGGTGAAGCAAAAATATATAAAACACCTCTCTACGCATAGAGACGAAGTATTCGACGTGATACAACCCGATAACACTACACTAAGAATAAAGCGTATCGAAAACGGGGACAACTCCTACACCACGACTGAGGACGGGCTAATAATAGAAAAAAACAAAAACGGATTCTACGAATACCTTACACTCGACAAAAATAACATATCTCTCTCGGGAATAGAAGCTAACGATATAGAACGCCGCAGTGCGAAAGAAAAAGAGTTTATCAAAACACTTGTGGACAAAAATACGAAGACCATGCTTACAAACCGTATGGCAGCCCAAAATCCGAACACACGTGGCATAAGCACTAAGGGAAGGAAGCAGGCTTTAGTGATACTTATGGAATTCCCCGACAGGCGAATGAGCCACGAAAGAGTAAAATTTTATCGCCAGTTCAACGAAAGAGATTATAACGGTACGGGAAGTGTAAGAGACTTTTTCGGCGAGAACTCGTATGGACAGTTATGGCTTAATTTCGATGTAGTAGGTCCCTATATGGCAAAACATAATATGGCGTATTACGGACAAGACAATAGCGATAATAATCGAGATAAAAATGTCCGTGATTTGATAGACGAAGCAGTTCATAAAGCCAACGGAGACGTAGATTTTTCTTCTTTCGATGCCGATTATGACAATATAGTGGACTTTGTTCACATCATTTATGCAGGGTATTCACAGGCTTATGGTGCAGAAGACAACACTATCTGGCCCCATCAGGGCACAATGAGTTGGTTTTGGAGTATTTTTCATTGGCTGGACGGTAAGATGATAACCAAATACAGTTGTTCAAGCGAATTAAGTTGGACTAGCGGAAATGATATGGAAGGTATAGGTACAACCTGCCATGAACTTGGACATATATTGGGAGCCCCTGATTTTTATGATAAAAATGATAGCACTGATGGGGAATTTTTGGGGACAGGACAATGGGATTTGATGGATTCAGGTAATGATAATGAAGACGGCAAGTCCCCCGCCCACTTTAATCCGTTTATAAAGACTCAGATATTCGGCTGGGCGAAACTAAATGACCTCCCTGACAAAGGCAATGTAACACTGCGTCCTGCCAGTACAATTATGGGACAAGAGTCTTTCTATAAGCTACCTACATCTACCCCCGACGAATACTTTATTCTCGAAAACAGACAATGGCAAGGTTTCGACAAAGGTTTGCCCGGGCACGGACTTATGATATATCACGTACATTCCGATATGAAAAAGGTGCATTCTGCCGATGTGGATTGGATCAACACAAAACACCCGCAGAAGTTCTACCCAGTATCTGCCGGAGCCAAACAAAATCCTAACTCGGACCCACAGTCTTACAACCCTATTAATTTCAATTGTACATTCGGTATAAACGATAAAAACACATTTACGTCGGCAACAACACCAAGTGCCGTATCGTGGGCAGGTGTACCCGTAGACAGAGAGTTGTATTTTATCCGCGAAGAGGGCGATGTCATTTCCTTGATAGTAAACCGACCTGTTATTTCAGGCTACAGCCGTATCTGCGGTAACAGAGTATTTCACGTAGACGGTTTACCTAATGGAACAAACATAAAGTGGGGATACAGTACACCCGAAGAGGATTCCTCAGACGAATATCCGTTTAAGTTTTTTCTTTATAGAAACTTGTATTACACTCCAAACTACAAAAACAACAAATATGCAGCAGAATTCATAAGGGGGTATAAAGCCATAAAAAATCCATTATCAGGGGCTACCGACACCATTCCGTATACAGGCTATGCCAATATCTATGCGGATATAGAATATCCCCAAAATACGATTACCCCGCAAAACAAAAGAAAAGACAGACTATCGAATAGAGTATATGTAGGCAACCTCGATCCCGCTATATCTATATGTAATAAAGATCATCAATCATTAGGGTATTTTTATACCGATACCGACTATCTGTTAGAGGCAAAATTTGATAAACACGAATTGGAAGATATCACAGAGATAATGTGGGAGGTATCGACAGTATATCCTCAATCGCCCACATCATATAAATATATATTCTTAGGACAATCCAATCCATTTAGTGTGACGAGTATACCTAATGAAGTTTGTCAAGTAATACAGGCAAAAGTACAATATAAAACAAACGATTGCGGACAAACGGAGTGGTTTAGTCGAGAATTTACATTCCACAACAAAAATCCGTATACTATGAATTTCACTAATCCCGCATTTGAATATACAATAGTATCTGTATACGAAGGCAGCGAAGACAACGGAAGAGATATTTCTGTCAATAAAACGCTATATAACGGTGAATACGAGTTGGAACTTTGGAGTGACTTCTGTAAAATACAAAGTATTAAGGCAAATACTCCTTCCACCCGAATACCACTAAGCGGACTTACCGATGGTATATATTACATCAGATTAATTATAAATAAACAAACAGTATCAACATCGCCGATAATAGTAAAACATTAAAAAAATTTAAACGCAAATATTATCAACAAAAAAAATTATATAATATGACAACACAAGAAATGATTAAACCGGAAAATTTGGTCTACAAAAAAACCAGATTGCTTACCAACAACGTAATGCACTACTGTCCGGGCTGCAGCCACGGTGTGGTACACAAATTGATTGCAGAGGTTATCGATGAGATGGGTATCCAGAACGAAACCATAGGTATTGCTCCTGTGGGTTGTGCCGTATTTGCCTACAACTATATCGATATCGATTGGCAGCAGGCAGCACACGGACGTGCTCCGGCACTGGCGACGGCAACCAAACGCCTTCTTCCCGACAAATATGTATTTACATATCAGGGCGACGGTGACTTGGCAGCTATCGGAACAGCCGAAACCATACACGCCTGCAACCGCGGTGAAAATATCGCCATCTTTTTCATCAATAACGCTATCTACGGTATGACTGGCGGTCAGATGGCTCCGACCACTCTGGAAGGTATGAAAACAGCTACCTGCCCCACCGGACGTAACCACGAAATAAACGGTTACGCACTGAAAATAAGCGATATGCTCGCACAGCTCGACGGTACTTGCTATGTAACACGCCAGAGCGTAGACAAGATGCCTGCCGTAATGAAATCGAAAAAAGCTATCCGCAAGGCTTTCGAAAACTGCCAGTTGAAGAAAGGTACCTCGATAGTGGAATTCGTATCTACTTGTAACACAGGTTGGGGCATGAGTCCACACAATGCTAACCTCTGGATGCAGGAAAATATGTTCCCGAAATATCCTATCGGCGATTTGAAAAACATTTAATATTTAATCCGACAAAAAAAGTAGAATAAGATGAAAAAAGAGATAATTATAGCAGGATTTGGAGGACAAGGAGTCTTGTCGATGGGTAAAATATTAGCTTACTCAGGATTGTTGGAAGGCAAAGAAGTAACTTGGATGCCCGCCTACGGACCCGAACAGCGAGGCGGTACTGCCAACGTAACTGTACAGATAAGCGACAAAAAAATATCGTCGCCCATACTGAAATTCTATGATATAGCAATCGTACTCAATCAGCCGTCGATGGACAAATTCGAAGAGAGAGTAAAGCCGGGCGGAATACTTATCTACGACTCCAACGGTATGACCCGCAAACCCAACCGCAAGGATATTTCGGTTTATCGTATCGACGCTACCGACAAAGCCCTCGAAATGGGAGCTCAGAAGACTTTCAATATGATAGTTGTAGGTGGGCTGCTCAAAGCCGACCCGATGGTCAAGACAGAGAATGTGATGTTGGCACTGAAAAAATCGTTGCCCGAACGCCACCACAAACTTCTGCCTGCCAACGAAGAAGCAATGAAAGTAGGTATGCAGATTATAGAAAAAGAGAATTGATAATTCTCCCGTTGTTATCATAAAGAAGACTATCGCTCAGAGAGAGAGAGCGGTAGTCTTTTTTTGCTTTGTAATGATTTGATTACGGTGACGCCTTCGTGTGTAAACCTCAATACCCGTATATTACCGTTACAGTCTTTGAAATGTAGTTGTAATAATGGCAATTTATACCTAACTTTGTACCGCATTTCGAAGCGAAACATTCTTTATCAATTTCAAGTTCAAAAAAAAGCAGTAATAATGAGAAAATTATCGAAAACTCTACATCAGATACTCTCAATAGTAGTAGGTATCTTTATCTCTATAATATGTTTTTCGGGGGCGATGCTTATATTCGAAAACGAACTTACCGAATGGCAAAACCCACATTTGTATAATGTTACTCCCCTCGAAAGTGGTGCCCGACCGCTTACGTCTCTATTGCCCGAGATACTGGCAACCCAGCCGCAAGGAGCCGAGATAACCTATGTGGATATAAAAGACAATCCCTCAAAAAGTTATATGATAGATATCGACTTCGGCGACGACGATAGTAAAACTGTTTTCGTCGACCAGTATACGGGTAAGATTCTCGGCGAAAAGCCCGACGACATCGCATTTTTCACCGTTATGTACCGACTGCATCGATTCCTCTTGCAGAGCCGCCCCCAAGGCGACGGCATCTTCTGGGGCAAACGTATCGTCGGTATCAGTACTATCATATTCGTATTTATTATCATCACGGGCATTGTGGTATGGGTGCCTAGTCGAGGTCGTTCGTGGGGTAATCGCTTCAAGATAAGCGTTAGACGCGGGTGGCACCGACTATGGTACGACCTCCACGTAGCAGGTGGCATATACGTTGCCTTATTGCTTCTGATAATGGCTCTTACGGGGCTTACGTGGGCATTCCCTTGGTATCGCACCGCTTTCTATGGCATACTTGCTCCCGAGAGAAACGAACTCTCGACGACAGAAAACAACTCGTTGAATATAGCCGCCAACGAACCGACAGATACGACGACACTCACACAGTTCGCTGTGTGGCAGAGGGTTTACGACGCAGTAAAACAACGCTCAAACTACGTGGAGGTAAGCATTAATCCCGACGAAGTACGAGCCCGAATAAGCGATTGCGGCAACAGACGAGCTTCGGATTATTACGAGTTCGACACGGCGACAGGCGCTATTACTTCGGTAGAGCTCTACGAAAACGCGTCGAACAACAGTAAGTTGCGTGGCTGGGTCTACTCGCTGCATACAGGCAGCTGGGGCGGATTCTGGGTGCGTCTGATATATTTTATTGCGGCGATGTTTGGAGCTACTTTGCCGCTGACAGGATATTATTTGTGGATACGCCGTACATTGCGGAGCAAAAAACAACACCCCACACGAATAGAGCAAGACCGTTTAGTGTGACATTTAGCCACAAAGACGAGATAACTAAAAAGTACCTCTATTTAAGGTACTTTTTATTGATTTTCGGGTGAGTAATGGGACTCGAACCCACGACAACCTAAAAGAGTTCGACTTACAACACTTGCTCGGGGGTCAATTGTAAAACGCCCACGACAACCCCAACTGGAATGTGGCAGGGTTTATCGGGTAGTTAGGCATAAGTTGATATCCGTCGCCTCCGAAACCATACATATTGAGGTGTGAGTATTGGAAATAGAAACGTATGCGTTTCAGGTGAAAGTTGGCATATACGTTTAGGTCGGGGTAATTGCCCGTAAGAGTGCTGTTCTGCAGATAAAACTGTCCTGTGGCGGGCATATACGCATTGCCGTAATATGCAGAATGGTATCGTCCGCTTACTCCTATCTGTGTCAGGAGCACTCCGAAAAAGGTTGTCTTAAAGTACAGTGTAGAGTGTAGAGCCAGGGTGGGCAGAGGCATTATCTCTTTGTTCGACGTAATCTGATACGCCGCTTTGGTATCGAGATGCAGTTTCCATACACGCAGATTGGCTTGCAGGTCAAAAGCCATTACTTGCAGGCTGCCGTCGTATTGTGCAGGTAGTGCATTATGGTCGAAGTATAGATAGTTTTTCACGTTAGCCATATTGAATCCCAGCGACAGCCCCGTTTTTTTCGATGTCAGGCGTCCTCCGATACGTATGTCGAAGGTTTTTGCGAAGTTATTGTCCCACTCGAAGTGATTGGAGCGGTATCGGTTCATAAAAAACTCGGGCGAGGTGTTGTTTACTTCGCCGTATGCCCCCAGACTTACGGTATCTTGCAGTATTTTCAGTTCGGTATTGATGTTGCCCTTCACCGTGAAGTCGCCTATTCGTTTACCGACGAGAGCCATCTGTCCTCTGAATTTGTATTTTATCAGCTTCCCTTCGTTTTTCGACAGTTCACCGCCGATGTAGATGTTCTGTTCGTACTCGTCAAGCAGATTCGTCTCTGACGAGTAGTTTGTGTTTCGTATCAATTCGTGTTCGGCAAAGGCGGCAAGACCGAACCGCAGCAGTGTGTTGAACTTCTCTTCGAGCGTCAGTGCAAACGTGTTGCGTAGGTTCTGATAACGAATGGAGTCGCGTGTATTAGACGGCGAATAATACGCATTGGTGTAATATGCGTTGGCGGTGGCTTCGGTGTAACGTTTCTTTGCGTTTTCGTACTTTATGGTGTGGATAAACGAAGTAACGGGCACGAAGTCGTAAACCAACGAGTCGTTTTTCAGCTTACGTTCTTTATCGAAACCCAAGCTGTATTTGTGATTGTAATAAAAAATTCCACTCTTGTATGTGGATATGGCTGCCACTGCACCATCGAAAATTGTAGGCAGGTACTGAAATTCGGAACTTGCGGTAATGGACGGAATGTCTTTCAGCCCACCGTTCTCCTGGTTACGAAAGTCGTTAAACATCATCACTACATTGAACTCGTATCTTTTGCCGTTGTACGAACTCCAGAATCCGCCATTGAGGGCTCTCGATATCTGATTCTGGTATCTGCCACGCCCGAGAATGAAGTTGAAAAGTCCTCCGAAATTCAGATACCTGTTGAAGTTCATCGAATACAGTGCTCTGAAATAGTCCTCTTCGCGATTTCTGGGCAGAGACGTACGGTATGTAAGATTGGCGTATGGTGTTTTGGTATTGAAAAACCTTATATCTTCGACATTGATTGCGTATACATCGTACGGGTTCGAGAACAGGAAGCGGGTCTTTTGTGTGCGGTCGAAAAACAGTTTCGACTGTACGGGCGAGCCGAGATTGCCTGTCCACGAGTTGGCTATGGAGTAGTTGTATACCGGCGTATTGTCCTGAAAGCTTGTAACGAGCGTATCCACAGCACAGCTATCGCCTCTGCCCAGATGTTCGTCGATACGCCAACTGCGGACACCTATCGGCAGTTGTTTGGCAACGGTAGACTCGAAACCGTTTTGGTTACGTTTCGGGTTGTTGCCGTTGCCTATATCGGACGATATAGAGCCGTCGAGGCTGATGGGTTCTTCCGGCTCTTGCCCCAAACCTGCCAACGACACCGACAGCAATGCCAATAGTAAAAGATATTTTTTCATCGTCTGCAAAATTACATCTTTTTTTCAGATTAGATTCCGTAATGCCCGATAAAAATAGACTACAACCCACTGTATGGCAAAATAATGAACGGACGGGATTGATAGGAGCTACATTCGATACACAGATATGGCGTATTATACAATATCTTTTTCCCATTGTAAAAAGCTAATATACAAATATTACATAAGAATATTTTTATTAACTTTGCCGAGAATATTTAATTAGATTCCGACTATGAAAATTGATTTAAGCAATATACTGAAAGAGCATTTTTCGGAAGTATTCTTCGACAGGGACGAATTTCTACTGAGGGCTGGCGATAAAGAAGAATATCTTTACTATTTGGATACGGGTATTGTACGATTATTTTATGACGATAGCAAAACCGATATGGAACGAACTTTGAATTTTTTCTTCCCGAGGCAGTTTGTATGCGGGTACGAATCTTTTAAAAAATCACTACCCTCCAATGTAAATATACAGGCTATTGAGAAAGTAAAGGCTTACAGGATACACAGAGAAAAATTTTTCAGTCTGTTAGATAATGATAAAACCTATATGTCTTTTGCTACGGATATATTGAATGAGCTTTTTATCAATCGAATAAATAAAGAAATGTTTCGACTGTCGCTATCGCCCGAGGAAAAATACAAATATCTTTTGAAAAACGAACCGCACATAATACAAACTATTCCATTGAAATACATAGCCTCCTATATCGGTATAACGCCCCAGGCACTGAGTCGTATTCGGAAACGCATTTTTTAACTTGGGTTCATTGTACACTGTTTTTATTTGTTTTACCTTTGCCGAAATTTAAATTTTTAATATTTATTTACTAATTAAACATATACACAATGAATAAAAACTGTAACCTAGAGCTATTATTAATAGCCATTGTACTTGTATTATCAAGTTGTAGCAAAGAACCTTTGCAGAATGTACCCAAAGATACTGAATCGCAATCTGCTATGCAGGGAGTATTACCTATCAAAGATTTATCATTAGGTTCTATCAAAGAGCGAAATGGGATGTTAGTTTTCCAATCTATCGAACATTTTTTCAAAGCAACAGAGGATATTTCAAGGTTAAATAATTTAGAAAGATTATCTTTTGAAAGAAACCTAAAATTCAATTCTTTTGGTACAATTGCTGATAGATTTTATGATAATATAGATTTTGAAAAATTCAAAGATGACAACACATTAAGAGATTTTGTGAGCCGAAATTCAAATATGCTTATGATTGAAAACAAAGGAGAATTAGGCGATTTGTCTACATTTGACAGGATAGAGGAAATAAGTGTTCTGCCTGCTGATTTTTTTGACACGGAAAGGTGGCTTATGAACAAAGATAAGATGTACATAATAGGCAATGGAGTTTATAAGCATTTCAATGATGGAATGGTCGTTGCTACACCCGCAAATCCAAACAATAACGTTAATATAGAAAAATTGAAGAATGCAAGCTTAGACAGTTGGAAAACTTTTGAAAACAATAAAGATTTTTTCGTTTACAAATACGATATTACAGATGAGAATGTTTTATCTCCTTCTACTATTGCCAATATTATACCTATTCCAGATCAACCCGCTCCCCCTAATAACAATAAAAGAATAGAAAGGATAGGTTATGATAAATCTGGAAAATATAGAATTAGAGTTATCATGAAATGTGGTATACGCTCCCATTATAAAATATTCTCAAAATATCCAAGTGGACATAGTATTAGATTGTCTACAACTGTAATAAACGAAAGAAAAGGTAAAATGCTTATTTTCTTTACAAAATGGTATAATACACACTATTATACAAATGGAAGCGTAAATGTAGACGTAAGATATTGTGGTTTCAACACGGTAAAAGGGAATTACGATGATATTATTTTACGTTCAGCAGAATCTCTCGATATAAACTACAGTTTAAAAGATAATACATGGCAAAAACATATTACATTTATTCCTGTTCCACCAATAGATATTAAGGCTAAAAAACCTTGGATTAGAATAATTGATTGGAGAATCAAACTTAATGTTGAAAATGGAGCGTATTTAAATCAATATTAATTTATAGATAATTTAATTATGAAAAAAGTACTTTTTCTGATAATTGTTTTCACTGTATCGTTAAACGTATTTTCACAGGATGGGAAACAAATAACTCTTAAGCGTGAATTGCAGGTAGAAATTGGTGAAGCACTTAATTTATGGTATTTGATTTCTCCCGAATCACCGAATCAATATTCCGTCGACAGATGTATTTTTCCTGCATTTTCCTTGACTTACAATCACAAAATAAATCAAAAATGGTGGTACGGAATATCGGCAATATATAATTACAACAGAGAAGAATTGTTTGATAATAAAGACTCTTATCATTCATCTGTGTATCGATCTAATAATCACGTGTTTGCCGCTGCGCCCGCAATAAAATTCATTTATTGCAACACCGAAACATTACAGATGTATTCGGGTTTACAAGCAGGTATATCATTGATTACAGCGAAAATAATCCGTTCGAAAGGAGAAGTTTCTAACGGAACTAATATTGGTTTTTGGGGACAACTCATCGCTTTCGGCATCAATTACGGTAAAGATTTCTATATCGGAGCCGAAGCAGGGTTTGGCTATAAGGGAATGTTGAACTTAACTGCAGGGTACAGATTTTAATTATTTACCAAATCATAAAAATGAAAAAGATATTTTTATTTGTAATACTCTTGGCTGCTGCGTCGGGAGTATTCGCACAGGAAAACGAAAAAGTTTTACCGCAGCGTGAATTGCAGGTAGAGATTGGCGAGTCGGCAATTATGCAGTTACTTTCGGGCGAAAATACATCTCCGACTATTTCCGTCACACACAACAGACGGATAAACGAAAAGTGGTGGTACGGAGTATCTGCCGCATACAGCCGTAATAGTGCTCATAATCTTGTTTATACGGGGACTATTTATAAAGAAGGTACATTTCAGTCAATAAACGTACTTCGCTCAAACAACGACGTATTTTCTATCGCACCTGCCATAAAATTCTCTTATTACAACGCAGAGCGGGTGCAGATGTACTCTGGCTTACAGGCAGGTATATCTTTGATTAGCGGCAAAAACCTATATGTCGACGGACGTACCGTAGCGGGAAGCACTATGAGTTTTTTCTTCCAACTGACGGCGTTCGGCATCAATTACGGTAAAGATTTCTATATCGGAGCCGAAGCAGGGTTTGGTTATAAGGGAGTACTGAATTTAGTTGCTGGATATAGATTTTAGATAAAAAGCTACATTAAATATTAAAGTAACTTTTTTATGAATAAAAGCATTTTTAAAACAGTATTGCTTTGGGCTTTAGTCGTTATACTAAGCAGTTGTTCTGCAATAATGTCGTCTATGTATGGAGTGAAGCGTATCAAACGGTTCGACCAACAAAATTACGACAATTTCATTGCTAAGGCTAAGGAATATACGGATTTTGTAGCGATTGTCAGTACACATGATCAATATAGGCAATTAATAAATCTCGGCAAAGACTCCGTCGAAAAAAAAGATTTTGGGCAGCCTGTACAGATGCTGTACTTTGAAAACGGGATACTTGCATCATATCACATAAACTGCTATGCCAAAGGAGGTGTATCCAATATAAATTGGAATACAGACAATAGATTTTCGTCTTTTATACCACAAACGGCAGTAAAACACAGCATTGGAGACAAAAAACTGTCTGATTACACAAAAATATATCCGGAATTAGCATCTTCAAGCGACAAACCGTATACAATCTTAATATTTTGGACAAATATGTTGCCTAAAATATCGCTATCGGCTATTAAAACTGTTGCCGATAACATTAAAGTCAACAACAAGGATAGCGATTGTCGTATATTTCTTATAAATACAGATAACTTTTTTGCTCGATACATGTAAAATATTGTTTTGTTATTTTACCAAAAAAAGAGATTGCTTTTTTAGAGCGTCTCTTTTTTATTTTGTCTTCTCTAACCCTCTTTATATCCTCGGAGTAGGTTATCGCCGTCCCTAAAAAACAAGACATAATATCCGACTCTCCGATATCTGCCTTTTGTTTTATAATTTTTAACTGTTGAGTTTTAAAATTTTTACTACCTTTGCAAGCGATTATTCAAGAAAACCAAACAGATATAATATGAAAAGAGTTTTTATAATATCGATAACCCTTGTTGCTCTGTTGTTTGCATCGTGCGAACGTGCCGAGGAGCAACCAAATTGGAAGGTTGCGAGGTTTACCGTGACAGGAAGCAGTTGGTACTATACGGACAACGAAAATGGCAATAACTACCATTTCTATAAATTTCACGTGCCATGGATAACAGAATGGATATACAACAACGGCATAGCAAATATGTACATCGAATATCACAATAAAGACAATACTCATTCGATGGCTCCGCTGCCTGTGGTAAGGCACCTGTCGGAGACAGTAAACGGCAATAAGGTCTATTTTACCGAAACAATAGATTATGAGTATTCGCCCGGAGAGGTGGTATTTTATGTAACGATTTCGGATTTCGTCAAACAAAATCCGGGTACTATCGATTTTGTGCTTAAAATGATATGGTAACAAACCGTTTGGCACGACAGAGACAAAGATAAAAGTGATTTTTTTAAATTTTTTCAAACAATAAAAGCGCTATACATTATGAGTAAATCAGCAATCAAGCCCGAAGGCAACAACCACAACATAATAGCTTTCGGCACCAAAATAGACGGTAATATCACCATCGACCTCGATATACGAATAGAGGGTGAGATTAACGGCAATATTTATGGTTCGGGTAAGGTCATTGTAGGTAAAACGGGTTTCATCAACGGCGATACATCGTGCCAGAATATCGATATAATGGGACGCATAGAGGGTAATGTTACCGCAAGCGACACCATATCGCTCAAAGAGACTGCCATAGTAAACGGCAATCTGAATACTTCGGTCATATCCATCGAACCGAATGCACAGTTTGTAGGCAACTGTCAGACAGCACCGAGATAAAGACTTCTATGGAAGTACGTATCGATGACTCGTGGCAACGGGTGTTGCAGACGGAGTTCGACAAGCCCTATTTTGCAGAGCTTGTCGGTTTCGTGCGTAGCGAATACAAGGCAGGTACCGTATATCCGCCTGCTCGATTGATATTCAACGCATTCGACTCCTGCCCGTTCGACAACGTAAGAGTGGTGATAATAGGGCAAGATCCGTATCACGGCGTAGGACAGGCACACGGACTGAGCTTCTCGGTAAACGACGGTGTCCCGCCCCCTCCCTCGCTGATAAATATCTACCGCGAAATATCCGACGATTTGCACATAACTCCATACAGTAGCGGCAACCTCGTCCGCTGGGCAAAGCAGGGTGTTATGCTGCTGAATGCCACGCTGACGGTGAGAGCGTCTTCGCCTGGCTCACACCAAAACAGAGGCTGGGAGCAGTTTACCGACGCTGTAATCCGTACCGTCTCCGAACAACGAACGAATGTAGTATTCCTGCTCTGGGGCAATTATGCTCGACAAAAAGGAGCCAAGATAGACCGAGCCAAACACTTGGTCTTGGAGTCGGGACACCCTTCGCCAATGAGTGCCAACAAAGGGTATTGGTTCGGCAACAGGCATTTCAGCCAAACCAACAGTTATCTTATATCCAAAGGACTTCAGCCTATCGATTGGCACTGAAAGTGTTCGAGCGAGAACCCTGTCTCGTCCAATACAGCATACGAAAATTCCTCGTAGAAGTCGCCCAGAATCACCACACGGCTGCCTGTGGCTATACGCAGGTCGAGCAAGATATGTCTGTGCCCGAAGATAAAGTAGTCTATCCGCTCGGAGGCGGGATAGTTCTTTGCAAACTCTACGAGAGGCTCGTCGTTTTCGCCTCTATACGGGCTGTAAGAGTGCTTGCGGCGGTTGCCGTTGCTTAGAGCTCTGCCCACAGGTATACCGATATTGGGGTGTATGAAGTCGAAGCATCTCTGCATCAGCCGACTGTGAAACAACTTGCGGGTGAAGCCGAATATTTTGCTTTTGTCGTTTAGCCCGTCGCCGTGGGTGATAAAGAGACGTTGCCCGAGCAGTTCGAATATCTGAGGAGTCTTATACACTCGTAGCCCTATCTCTTGTTCGAGATACCCGAAAGTCCACAAGTCGTGGTTGCCGATGAAGAAGTGTACCGGTATCCCGCTGTCGGTTATCTCGGCGAGTTTACCCAACAGGCGACTACAACCCTTCGGCACACAACTGCGGTATTCGAACCAAAAATCGAAAATATCACCGACGAGGAATATCTCCGTAGCGTCTCGGCACACCGTATCGAGCCATGCTACGAGGCACTTCTCGTGCTCTCGTCTATCGTTTACGATATCGGTGCCGATATGTGCATCGGATAAGAAGTAATATTTGGGCATATTGCAATACAAAAAATTTATGCAAAAGTACTAAAAGAATTACGACCGCCCAAACGCTTTTAGGTGTAAAACAATGAATCAAAATAACTTTTTTATAAAAATTTTTTCGTAAAAAAGTTATTTTGAATAAAAAAATGTATCCGCTTTGCAAACGGATAATGACCTCAAAACGAAAATAATAGCTATGACAACAAAGGCAAAAACCATACTATCGTCGCTCTACGAGACCGGAGGCAGCCCCTGCGGGCGTGTCTTAGGAATTGGTTTACTTCCACACAAATCCCTGACTGAAGTTAGGTTTTGGGTATTGGGTTTTAGGTGTTGGGGACAACGAAAAAAAACAAACCATCGGTTTCCGCCTTTGCACATCGCAAGAAGCAAGTCGCCTGTCAATCAGAGACAAAAGGTATAAGAGTGCCTTACGCCACATTTAGACAATTATAACCATATCACAGCAGAGCAGCCGAGCGGTTGCTATGGCTGTGATTTTTCGAAAAACACGTAGAAAAACACGTAGATTTTCGCAAAAAAACTTCGGAATTTACTGAT
>ERZ773077.1031-NODE-1031-length-19891-cov-7.723079_pt1 | contig 19891 bp, 18 predicted proteins | sample MGYA00580612_ERZ773077 | MGnify/ENA primary metagenome ERZ773077 (study PRJEB29015, sample SAMEA2737971) | human oral metagenome | biome: human oral; feature: human-associated habitat; material: dental | place: China | collected 2021 ...
TTAAAATCACCTACTCGAAACGCCCCATTTTTCGTGTACCGATGTAGGGGCGTATGGCATACGCCCCACAAATGCCCATGACAATGGGCAAATGATTCGTCTTCCTTGTACATTGTAGGGCGTATGCAATACGCCCCTACCAAAACCTGATACGTATCTATTAAATACGTATTGATTGAATCCTCTTCCCGAAAAGGATCTGATTCATCGTCTCCCATTGAATCCTATACCTGATAAAAATTTGATTCCCCTCTATCTATTGAATCGTCCGCCCGGTACGTTTTGGGGCGTATGCAATACGCCCCTACCCTAACGGATCAAAAATTGGATTCCCCATTAAAACCACCTACCCACAATGACCCATTTTTCGTGTACCGGTGTAGGGGCGTATCGCATACGCCCCACAAATGCCCATGATAATGGGCAAATGATTCATCCGCTGGATACGTATCTATTAAATACGTATTCATTGAATCCTATACCCGATAAAAATTTGATTCCCCTCTATCCATTGAATCGTCCACCCGGTACATTTTGGGATGTATGCCATACGCCCCTACCCTGACGGATCAAAAAATCGATTTCCTTTTATCCATCGAATCAAAAACCCGATACGTTTGGGGTTGCAGGCCTTCACGGTCTATTCATTCCCAGCGAGGAACCCTTAAAATTTGTATGAAAGCACCTAAAACCCGCCGAGGATTCGATGAATATGGCCATATTCACGCAAAACCTGCCGAGGATGGGGCGGATATGGCCATATTCACACAAAACCCGCCGGGGATGGGGTGAATATGGCCATATTCGCGCGAAACCCGACGGGGATGGGATGAATATGGCCATATTCACGCAAAACCCGCCGAGGATTCGATGAATATGGCCATATCTACGCAAAACCCGCCGGGGATAGGATGAATATGGCTATATTCACGCAAAACCCGCCGGGGATGGGAAGAATATGGCCATATTCATGCAAAACTCGCCGAGGATTCGATGAATATGGCCATATTTACGCAAAACCCGACGGGGATGGGACGAATGTGGCCATATCTACGCAAAACCCACCGGGGATGGGATGAATATGGCCACGGCTATCGGATCCTCGCCGGGGTTAGGATAAAGTACGTATCGAGCTTTGTCATCTTTGGCGAGGATGGGAATGTCTGCGTGAAGGTCTTCCTCAAACTGGGTAAGAATAGGAAAGTGGGCGGGGAGATCCGCTCTATTCGTGGCAAGAAAAAGAAGGCATGAGGGTGGATTCCTCTCGTCCTCGGCAAAAAAAGTGAGCCACGTGTATGGTGGTTAGAAAAAACGACGTATGTTTGCAGGCGTATATAAAACACATCTATGAAAAAGACGGTTATTATCAGAAAACCCGGAATGAAGAAGTTAGACAACTCCTTGCATTCGAAGTTCCACAGCTCCGCGTACGACCTCGTTACCGCGGCAGACATTACCAAGCTCGGCATCCCCTCTGAACTGATGACGGAATGGGATGGCAACAACGCGCTCGAGACGGACATTACCAAGGTGTCGCAAGCCAGCGACGAGACGCGCCTGATGAAGGAAAAGAATAAGGAGCGCGACCGTCTGGTGACTTATATCATGGGCACGATTCGCAATGCACAGTTCCTCCCGGATCAAGACATGATCGAGGCGTCCATGCGTCTGACGGCAGTGGTCAAGCCCTATGTGGGTGTACAAAACGAGTCGTTCGACCGCGAGACAGCCGACATCAAGGGACTATTGGCCGACCTGAGGAAGACGGAAAACTCGGCCGACGTCACGAAGCTGGGGCTATCGCCTATCCTCACCAAGTTAGAATCGGCTAATAAGGCCTTCGACGCCTTGTTTACCAAGCGCATGACGGCTAATACCGGCGCTAAGCTACCGCCCGCCAGCAAGGTGCGGCTGGAATCGGACGCTATCTACGATCGCGTGATCTTGATGCTCCAGTGGAACTACCTCTTTGGCGCAACCCCGATCGATCCGAAAGCCATCGAGACACTGGCAGAGAATCTTTGCCGGCTGGCCGACCGCATTGACAAGGGCTATAACCAAAGTGTCGCGCAAAGGAGGGCCGCGGCCGAGAAGAAGAAAAAGCCGACCGATCCTAAGGATCCCCATGCGCCCAAGGATCCCAAACCGGGCGAGCCGAAGGATCCCAAGACGCCCAAGGATCCTCAACCGAAGAAGCCGAAGGATGACGGGAAGCCCGACATTCATCTTCCCGAAGAGGATCCGTCGAAGCAGCCCGGAGGCAGCGGTGGCTCGGGCAAGCAACCCGAAGGCGGTAGTGGCAAGCAGCCTGAAGGTGGCGGCGGCGCGGGTAGCGGTGACACGGGTGGTTCGGGAAATCCCGACATTCACTTGCCGACAGAGTAAGACAAGCGAACTAAAAGCAAGGTTCCCAGAGGCCGTTTGTGGGCGTATGGCATACGTCCCACAAATGGGCCTATCCGAGGTCGGACGAATCCAATCCCAACCCATTTTTTGAGTACCGGTGTAGGGGCGTATGGCATACGTCCCACGAATGCCTATGACAATGGGCAAATGATTCGCCCGCCCGGTACATTTTGAGGCGTATTCAATACGCCCCTACCCATACGGATCAAAAAATCGATTCCTCTTTATCCATTGATTCGCCCGCCCGGTACATTTTGGGGCGTATGCAATGCGCCCCTACACATACGGGCAAAAAATTGGATGGTCTCTTGGCTGATGATTCACAAACCGGGTACGCGCAGGGGCGTATGCAATACGCCCCTACCCTAATGGGCAAAAAATTGGGTGGCCTCTTGACTGATGATTCGCAAACCGGGTACGCGCGGGGGCGTATGCAATATGCCCCTACACATACGGGCAAAAAATTGGACGGTCTCTTGGCTGATGATTCACAAACCCGGTACGTGCTGGGGCGTATGCAATACGCCCCTACCCATACGGATCAAAAATTGGATTCTTCTCTATTCATTGATTCGTCTGCTCGGTACGCGCGGGTACGTATTTAATAGGTACATACCGGGAATGCCTTGATCGGGTAGGCGGGGTGCTTCGTTTTTCATTTTTCGTTTTTCGATTCCATGCTCCGCTTGGGGTGCATTGCAAAATCACTACATGTAGTGATTGCCGCGGAGGGGAGCTTTACCGTCCTTTGCGGCCACGAAAAGGAACGAATGGCGGGCCGCGCGTCTCACGCCGTGCTTACGCTGCATTTACTCATGACGAAGAAAATTCACCGATTAGCGCTCATGCTATGCGCTCTCTGCCTAACCGAAATGGGCTGGGCAAGCGATGGCCGCCCCCAAACGGATGGCGACACGATCAAGACGTACGATATCGACGAGATCGTGATCACTTCCTCGCGCAAGGAAACGAATCGCACCGAGCAACTGCCCGGCGCACTGACCGTCCTTTCGCCGCGGCAGGCCGACCTCCGACAGATCGGCTCCGTGAAGCGCCTGAGCGCCTTCATACCGAATCTCTACATCCCCGATTATGGGTCGCGCGGCACCTCGGCCATCTATATCCGTGGCGTGGGAGCCAGAAGCAGCGGCCAGACGGTAGGCCTTTACGTCGATGATGTGCCGTACCCCGACAAGGGCTCTTTCGATTTTGAACTGCCTGACATTCGCCGCATCGAGGTCTTACGCGGACCGCAAGGGACGCTCTATGGCCGTAACGCGATGGGTGGTATCATTCACGTGCATACCTTCTCCCCCCTCGAGCACCAAGGCACACGCGTCGGGGTGACGTATGGCAACTACGGCAACCTCGGTCTCCGCGCCTCGCATGCCATGCGTCTCGGCGACCGCACCGGCCTACAGGTCGGGGGATACTATCGGCGGCACACGGGCTTCTTCGAAAACGTCTTTGATGGCACAAGGGCCGACGGCGAGCAGACCATCGGCGGCAATGTGAAGGTGGTGCGCCGCTTCTCGAATGCCTTCACCGCCACGTTGGCCATAGTCGGGAGCTACACGAATCAAGGCGCCTTCCCGTACGGCCTGCGCAACGACAGCACGGGTCGCATCGAGCCCGTGAATCTGAATGACCCCTCGTCGTACCGCCGCACCACGACCAATAGCAGCCTAACGCTCAAGTACGTGACTCCGCAATTTGTCGCCACATACACCACCGGATGGCAGTTCCTACACGACCGCATGGAGATGGATCAGGACTTTATGCCCCTCTCTCTCTTTACGCTCGATCAACGCCGTCGCCACCACGCCTTCAATCAAGAACTTTCCGTCACGGGCACAGTCGGGCGCTACCGCTGGACCGTCGGCGCCTGCGGTTTCTATGACCATCTGCGGACGAATGCCGACGTGACCTTCAAAGAGGAAGGCATCCGCGCGGCCATGCAAAAAGCCTTCGACGGAATGCGGGCCAAGAACCCGCGCATGCCTCGCCTGCGTGTGACGGACAATCGTCTGGAGCTGCCCTCTGCCTTCGACGAATCGTCGCTCGGAATGGCCATCTACCACCAGTCTACGCTCGACAATTTTCTCCTGCCCGGCCTCTCGCTCACTGCCGGACTGCGTATGGATATCGAGCGCCGGCGGCTGCACTACGAAGCCAGTGGCAAGATGAACCTGGCGATCCTCATGCCTCCCGTATACCCGAAGGAGACGGATATCAGCGCGCTCTACCCCGCCTCATCCTTCGATGAACATCTCTCGTCGGACGAGTGGCAAGTGCTTCCCCGACTGGCTTTGCGATACGCCTGGACACCGCGCACGAGCCTCTATGCGGCTGTGGCTAAGGGCTACAAGACGGGCGGCTATAACGTGCAGATGTCGGCAGACCTGATGCAGTCACGTATGCAAAACGACATCATGGACGCATTCCGCCACATCGTGCCTACGCTCCCCCACTTCGATAAGATACAGCCCAAGGAGGCCCTCGCCTATCACCCGGAAAATGCCTGGTGCTATGAGGCGGGGATCAAGTCCGAGCCGATAAAAAACCGATTGCACACCGAGCTTACTGTCTTCTACATGGACATTCGCGACTTGCAGCTGACGCATTTTACCGCCAGCGGCACAGGACGCATGCTCAGCAACGCCGGCCGTGCCGTCAGCTGCGGCATCGAGGCGTCCCTCAGCGCACGCATTGCCTCCGGGCTCACGGCCGACGTAAACTGGGGCTACACGCATGCCACCTTTCGCAACTATAACGATGGCCGCACGGACTACCGCGGAAAATTTATCCCTTATGCCCCGCGCCATACCGTCAGCCTCGGTATCCATTACGAGCGACGGCTGCACAGCCGCCTGATCGACCGTATTTTTGCCGCGGCGCAGTATAACGGCGTCGGCCCGATTCACTGGACCGAGGCGAACGACATTCGCCAGCCCTTCTACCACACCCTCGACGCCCGCGCCGGCATAGGTCGCGGCGCCCTCACATGCTCCCTCGGCGGCCAAAACTTGACCGGGACGGACTATGCTGCTTTTTATTTCCGTTCTTTCGGTCGCAGCTTCATCCAGAAGGGTCGACCCGCCCAGGTGGCCATTCGCATCGAATACGCTTTCTAAAAACCCATACAAGCAACAATAATCACAATGGAATTCCTTACTACTTACAACCTTTGGGGCCTAGTCATAGGCGTGGCCACCTTCCTCATTATCGGGCTTTTCCATCCCCTCGTCGTCAAGGCTGAATATTATTTCGGCGCAGGCATTTGGTGGGCCTTCCTCTTAGCCGGACTCGTCTTTATGGGCCTGTCCGTGATGGTGCACCACCTCATTCTGTCCACGATTTTCGGAGTCATCGCCTTCTCCTCCTTCTGGTCGATCCTGGAAGTGAGAGACCAAGAGAAGCGCGTAGAAAAAGGCTGGTTCCCGGCCAATCCCAAGCGCGCAGCCAAGAAAAAACAGAAGTGATCGCCCATTCGCCATCGCTCCGACTGTCGTTTCCTCGGTAAGAATCCGATGCACCTTCGCCCCGACCTCCCCATCCTTCGTCCGTCAGGGTAGGGTCGTATCGCATACATCCCCGAACGTACTAGGGGGGTAATTCAATAGATACAATGGATTCGAATTTTTGATCCGTCAGGGTAGGGGCGTATCGCATACACATCCAAACGTACCGGGTAAGCGAATCATTTGCCCCTTGTCATGGGCATTTGTGGAGCGTATGCTTTTGCGCCCTACCCTGACGATCGAAAATTTAGCGAGGAGAGGTAAGTCGATTCAAAGAAGAATCTCACCCTTGCCAGGCATAGGATTCAATAAATACGTATTTAAGAGGTACTTATCGGGTTTCGGTAGGGGCGTACTGCTCACACCCCCGAACGTACCGGGTAGGCGAATCATTTGCCCCTTGTCATAGGTATTTGTGGGACGTATGCCATACATCCCTACCCTAACGGTCGAAAATTTATCAAGGAGAGGTAGGCCGATCCAATGACGAATCCCCTCCTTACCGGCTATAGGATTCAATAAATACGTATTTAAGAGGTACTTATCCGGGATCAGATAGTCCGGCAGGAGGCAACTGTCATCCTTGGCAATAAGACCTATGTCACCCATGTGACAATTCGTAGACTGGTCAAGGATTACATTTGCAGCGTCATCATTAATCGTTTCACAGTAATAATTTTCCTTCTTATGAGCACATTTGAGAAAGCAACCGTTATTGCCCTCGAGCCGTCGATCGACTACGCTCCTGGATCAGTCATTAGCAAGCAAGTCACCATCAACCGCGCTGGAAACGTCACCCTTTTCTCCTTTGACAAAGGCCAAGGCCTGACTGAACACACCGCGAATTTCGATGCCCTTGTGCAGATCCTCGATGGCGAGGCCGAGATCCGTATTGACGGGACGCCGCACCGCCTGAAAGCTGGCGACTGCATCATCATGCCCGCCAATCACCCCCACGCCTTGCAAGCTGTTGAGCGCTTCAAGATGCTGCTTACGATGATCAAAGGCGGCGAATGATTCGCCTGCCACTCTGTTCTGTATAAACCGAGCCGCCCCTCGAAGTCCCTGAGAAGGACTTACCGAGGGGCGGCTCATTTTGTTTGGTCGGGCACGCGTCGTTACCCAACCGCGAGGCGTCGGATCTCGTCCGGCGAGTCGACTATGTGTCGCGCGCCACATTCCTCAAGCTCCGTACGCGGACGAAAGCCCCACGTGACGCCGATCGAAACGAGTCCGCCGTTGGCTGCCGTTTGCATGTCGACGCCGGAATCGCCCACGTAGAGCGTCTCCTCCGCCGTGCAACCGGTGATCTGCAACACGTCTCTGACTACGGTCGGATCGGGCTTTGTGGGTATGCCCTCGCGCTGCCCAAAGACAGCCGCGAAACGAATGTCTGGGAAGTACTGCCCGACCAACTTCTCCGTGGCGCGTTGATACTTGTTCGAGGCTACGGCCAGCGCCATCCCGTCGGCTTGCAGTTGGCTGAGCAGCTCGGGAATGCCGGGATAGGGAGCAGTGTAATCCGCGTTGTGGGCGTCATAGTACGTCAAGAAAGCGCTGCGAATGCGGGCGATGTTCTCCTGCGTACGCTCGCCCTCGGGCAGAGCACGTTCGAAGAGCTTATTGATACCATTGCCAACGAAATACTTGTACGCCTCGATGGCATGCGTCGGAAAGCCAGATTTTTCCAGCGCGTAGTTCGTGCTATGGGCGAGATCGGCAATGGTGTTGAGCAACGTCCCGTCCAGATCGAAAATAAGGGAGTGAATAGGATTCATAATACGTAATGAATATCGATATAGGGGCAGGCGTTCGATGTCTGCCCGTCATTGTATGCCAAAATGAGGGGGCAAAGTTATGCACGGGGAGGTGCCAGCATTCATCTTGATCAGTGTGGCCTTCGCCTTTACTCGCCTCTCCCTTTTCTTCTCTTGATAGAAGAAAAGGAAGCAAAAGAAGATCAAGGCGATGATCGCCTTCAAGTTGGCCGGATAGATGCAGAGGATTGTTTCGGCCTCCATGGAGTTCAGCCGAATAGGCGCAGAGGATTGTTTTGGCCTTCATGGGGTGCGTATGGTAGGTGTAGGAGGTTCGTTGGGGCTTTCGCAGGGGCTTCACCCCCGTGCCCCGACTTCCTTTTCTTCCCTTGATGGAAGAAAAGGAAGCAAAAGAAGATCAAGGCGATGATCGCCTTCAAGTTGACCGGATAGGCGCAGAGACTTATTTCGGCCTTCATGGGGTTCATCCGTATAGGTGCAGAAGGTTTTTTGGGCCTTCATGGGGTTCGTCCGAATAGGTGTAGGGATTGCTGCGTGGTTTCATGGGATGCTGGCGATGGCCCGCAGGGATCCGTGGGGGCGGGTACAAAAAAAGCCGGATACCGGCTCGAGACGACGCTCGGCTGATATCCGGCTGGGGGGATGGGGTATAGAGCTTAGTTATGGCTTTCGCTGATGGCGGCGATAAGCTCGTCGAGGGTCACGGCGCGTTGCTCGCCGCTGCGCATGTCCTTGAGCTGAATGCGGCCGGTGGACATCTCGTCCTCGCCGACAAGGGCCACGAAGGGGATCGCGTTTGCGTCGGCATAGCCGAGTTGCTTTTTCATCTTCGCGGCGTCGGGGTAAAGCTCGGCGCGAATGCCGGCAGCGCGCACGCGGGCAATCAGCGGCAGGAGGTAGTTGGCCTCACGCTCGCCGAAGTGCACGAAGAGCAGCTGGGTGGTTCGCAACGTGTCTTCGGGATAGAGATCGAGCTGGTTCAGGACATCGTAAATGCGATCTGCGCCGAATGAGATCCCGACGCCGGAAAGGCCGGCCATACCGAAGACGCCTGTCAAGTTGTCGTACCGACCGCCGCCCGTAATGCTTCCGATCTCCGCATCGAGGGCCTTGACTTCGAAAATGGCTCCGGTGTAGTAATTGAGGCCGCGCGCCAGTGTGAGATCGGTCTCTAAGCGAGCCTTCAGCGGCAGCGGCTCTATGTGATCCAGAATGTATTCCGTCTCCTCCACGCCGCGGATGCCTGCCTCCGAGCCTTCCAATACGCTACGCAGGGCCGCCATCTTTTCCCGATTGGAACCTCGAAGGTCTATCACCGGCTGCAGGCGATCGATGGCCGAATCACTGATTCCCTTTGTCCGAAGCTCGGCGATTACGCCCTCGCGTCCGATCTTGTCTAACTTGTCGATCGCCACAGTGATATCGACGATTCTTTCGGCCTCCCCGATCACTTCGGCTATGCCGGCAAGAATCTTGCGGTTATTCATCTTGATCACCACATTGATGCCCAGACGTCGGAAGACCTCGTCCATGATCTGGATGAGTTCCACTTCGCAAAGCAGCGAGTCACTGCCGACTACGTCCGCATCGCATTGGAAGAACTCGCGGTATCGGCCCCGCTGCGGGCGATCGGCACGCCAAACGGGTTGTATCTGGTAACGCTTGAAGGGGAAGGTCAATTCGGATCGGTGTTGGACTACGAATCGAGCAAAGGGTACCGTAAGATCGTATCGAAGGCCTTTCTCGGAGATCCTGGCCGAGACCTTCGGAAGGCTTTTTTCCTTCCAGTCGTCGTCGGTGATAGCCGAGAGAAAGTCGCCCGAGTTTAGGATTTTGAACAGCAGTTTGTCGCCCTCTTCGCCATACTTACCCATGAGGGTGGATAGTTGCTCCATGGCGGGCGTTTCGATCTGCCGGTAGCCGTAGAGGTGGTAAACCTGACGTATGGTTTCGAATATGTAGTTGCGCCGGGACATCTCCACGGGCGTAAAATCGCGAGTCCCTTTCGGGATTGAAGGTTTCTGTGCCATGCTAATCTCTTCTGCTGCCTGAGGTGAATATGAGAATGTAATAAAGGAGGGTAGCCAATGAGCCAAGGGCTGCCACGACATAAGTATATGCGGCCGACTGCAGAGCGTCGCGGGCCATGCTATCGGTTTCCCGAGAGGTTAGTCCGGAGGTCTTCAACCAGGCTAAGGCGCGCCGACTGGCATCTATCTCGACCGGGAGGGTGATAAAACTAAACAGTGTGGTCAATGCGAACATCACAATGCCTATCAACATGAGTTGCGGAAAGGTTTTGATGAGCAACATGCCAGCCAGTAAGACCCACTGGACGATATTCGATGAGAAGCTGACTATGGGAACCAGCCTTGAGCGGAGCTTAAGCGGAGCGTAGGCGCAAGCGTGTTGGACGGCGTGTCCGCATTCATGGGCAGCCACCGCAGCGGCGGCGATACTGTTGCTGGCATAGACGGAGTCGCTGAGGTTGACCGTCTTCTTTGTGGGGTCGTAGTGATCCGTCAGCTGCCCAGCCACGGACGTGACCCGCACGTCTTCGATGCCATTCTGGCGAAGCATGCGCTCAGCCACTTCGCGTCCCGTCAGGCCTCCGGGCAAGGGCACCTGAGAATACTTTTCGAACTTGCTTTTTAAGCGACTTGACACCAGCCAGCTCAGCGCGGCTATGCCGATAAAAATGACCCAGTAAAGGGCCGTTGAAGAGGTAATCATTGGTTGTAGGGGATAGGTGATAATACTTTGTTTGGGGAATCGTCGAGGCAAAATAATAGTCCTCACGGAGGATGGAGGCGCTTCGTGACGTCTCCGAGCTTCCGGAGGACTATGCTTTTTGTCCTTCAGCCCGTGCGGTTGAAGGCAAAAAGAATGCCAGACGGCCTACTCGTTGTAGCGGATGATAGTCTGCTCGCGATCGGGTCCGACTGAGACGATCTTAATGGGTACGCCCAGCTCATCCTCGAGGAAAGTCAAATAGGCGTTGAACTCCTCGGGGAATTCGTCTTCGCTCTTCATCCTTGACATATCGGTACGCCATCCGGGCAGCTCCGCATATATGGGTTCGGCCTTTGAAAGGTCAAAGGGGAAGCGATCCGTCTCCACCCCGTCCACGCGATAGGCCACACAAGCCTTGATGACGTTAAAGGTATCCAGGACGTCACTCTTCATCATGATCAGTTGGGTTACGCCGTCGATCATCACAGCGTAACGCAAAGCCACGAGGTCAATCCACCCGCATCGGCGACGGCGCCCCGTAACCGATCCGAACTCGTGTCCGCGCTCGCACATAGCCTCCCCCGTTTCATCGTGCAACTCCGTAGGGAAGGGCCCACTGCCCACGCGTGTGCAATAGGCTTTGAAGATGCCGTACACTTCGCCAATATTTCGCGGCGAGACTCCCAGGCCTGTGCAGCATCCGGCGCAGATCGTATTTGAGGAAGTGACGAAGGGATAGGAACCGAAATCGATGTCCAACATCGTACCCTGCGCACCCTCGGCAAGCACCGAGCGACCCTCGCGGAGCATCGCGTTCACCTCGTGCTCGCTGTCCACAAGTCGGAAGCCCTTCAAATAGTCCAGGGCTTCGAGCCACGGACGCTCGAGGTCAATCAAGTTGTACTCGAAGTTCATCGCCCGAAGCATGTTTTCGTGTCGGTGTTTGGCGGCGGAATACTTCTCGTCGAAGTTTTCCAATAGGTCGCCTACCCGGAGTCCGTTCCGGCTGATCTTATCGGTATACGTTGGGCCAATGCCTTTGCCCGTCGTACCTATTTTTCCCGATCCCTTAGCGGCCTCGTTAGCCAAATCGAGTATCCGATGGGTTGGCATGATCAAATGGGCTTTCTTCGAGATCATCAGTTGCTGCTTCAAGTTGTGCCCGTGATTGGCCAACGCTTCGGCTTCCTCCTTAAAGAGAAGCGGATCGATAACCACCCCGTTGCCAATTATGTTAGTCTTTCCACCCTGGAATATGCCCGAAGGGATGGAGCGGAGTATGTATCGCTCTCCGCCAAACTCAAGCGTATGTCCTGCGTTGGGTCCCCCTTGGAACCGCGCTACCGCATCGTACTTCGGCGTCAATACGTCGACCACTTTGCCTTTGCCTTCGTCGCCCCATTGGAGGCCTAATAAAACGTCTACTTTCATCTGATTCATTCATTTTTGGGATTATCCTAAGTCATTGCAACCCTTTCGTCGTTCATTTCGGGGATCGCCAGAGGTCATTCATTCACCTTCGTCATTCATTTCGGGGATCATCCGGGGCCATTGATTCTGCTCATTGATTCTTTTCGGGGATCATCCGGAGTCGTCGCTTCCTCTTCGCAGTTCATACGGAGATTCATCCGGAGCCATTGATTCCACTCATCGATCCCTTTGGGGGATCATCCGGAGTCACCGCTTCCCCTTCGCAGTTCATTTCGGGGACTACCTCAACTCGTTGGTTCACCTCATCGATTCTTGTCGAGGATCATCCGGAGTCACCGCTTCCCCTTCGCAGCCTCGGCCGCCTTTCGCTGACTCATACGCATTCGGAATTTGCATTTGGAGCACATACCGTAGATGTAAAGCGAATGGCAGTCGTAGGTAAATTTGGGAATCCGCCGGTGAGCCAGCTCGCGCGTCAGTCTATCGTCCTTCACCTCCTGGACGGCACCGCAATAGCTACAGATGGCATGATGGTGAGTGGCGGCGGCCGCCTGTAGCTCATATTGCACAAGTTGGGATGAGAACTGGTGTCGGACCACGATACGGGCATCCATCAGCAGCTCAAGCGTGTTGTAGATGGATGCCCGACTGACATGAAAATGCGCTTCGTCGAGCTGACGGAGTAGCATTTCCACGTCAAAATGTCCTCTTATCCGGCAAATGTGCTCCAGGATCGTGAAGCGTTCCGTCGTCTTCCTCATGCCGCGCTCAGTGAGAAAGCGAGCGAACGACTCTTTGGCCGGTTCGAAGGCATAGGTATCGACGGCGTTATCCATATTCGGACGTCGTAAGGGATAGGGAAAAGAAGGAGTTAATTGTAAGTCGGGAGGTAGGAGTATTCCCGACTGTAACGCATCATCTGATCCGCGTAGTCCTCGGAGTAGTCAAGCGTAACGTCGGTCACCTTGCCCTGAGCGTCACGGATAGGCTTCATCACCGGGTTTACGAAACCCTTGTAAGGCGCCAGATGGAGTCGGGCATAGCGCGCGAGAACCTCCTCGTGCAGGGCACGGTCCACCTTCACGCCGTAGTCTTCCACCAACTTCCGACCTGCCTCAAAATCACCTTCGCTCTTGATTCGCTGCAGCTCGGCCAAAAGCTCCGCAAACAGCCCACGCAATTTCGCGTAATCGTTCACAACGACAAACGTCTTTCCGTCGCGCTTCGCAAAGTCCACGACATGGTCCGCACGACCCTTTTCGTACACCCAGCGAGCAATCAGCTGACGGTTTCGCATGTGCGCTTCCTCAATGTCATTGCCCGGTTGAATGCGCACCAGCTGTGTCATCAGCCCATTCATGATGTATTTGTAGTACTCCGCCTTGTATGCTTCAGGATCACTCAGCAGTCCGAGCTCGATCAACTTAGGATCGGCCAGGTAGTAGAGGGCGAAGATGTCTGCCCGCGCCTCTTCCAACGTCGAACTGTACGCACCCAGCGCATTGGGATCGGTACCCTCGAGCAGCTGCCCCGAGGCGTGACCCAAGCACTCGTGAAGATCGGTGTGCAAGTTGTCGGTGATGAAGCCATACTTATCGATGCGTGCGTGCTCTGCGTCGTTCCAAACGAATTCCTCGCGAAAACCGTTGCCGAGAGACGCCTTGTCGTAGGCCTCGGTGATATTCTCTATGGTGACCGACTTCGAGCCATGATCCTTACGGATCCAGTCCGCGTTCGGCAAGTTGATACCGATCGGAGTAGTCGGATAGCAGTCTCCGCCCAGCATAGCGACAGTAATCACTTTGGCCGTGATACCCTTCACCTTCTTCTTACGGAAGCGGGGATCCATCGGCGCATTGTCTTCGAACCACTGCGCGTTGTCGCTGATTATCCGCGTGCGTTTGGTCGCCTTGCGATTGATGAAGTTGGCTATCGCTTCCCAGCTGGCCTTCATTCCCAGCGGATCGCCGTATGACTCCGTGAATCCGTTCACGAAGTCCACCTCCGAGGCGGTATCCTTCACCCACAAAATCGCGTAAGCGTCGAATGTCTTCAGATCGCCCGTGCGATAAAACTCAACGAGCTTCTCGATCACGGCACGCTGCGCCGCATTCTCGGCGAACTGCTCAGCCTTCCGAAGCTCGTCCACAATACGCTCGATCGCCTCAGTGTACAGCCCGCCGACCTTCCACACCTTCTCTGTGAGCTTGCCATCGGCCGACTTACACAGCCGGCTATTCAAGCCGTAGGAAGGTGCGGTGGAGTCGTTCGGTGTACGCATCGCGGCATAGAATGCCTCGGCCTCTTTCTGCGTCACGCCGCCCTCATAATAGTTATTGGCCGACGCCAGCAAGAGGTCTCCGCTGCCACTTTGCACCGTGCGCTTTGGCATCACCTTCGGATCGAAGATGACGGGCGTGATCTCCTTGAGCCAAGCGTCCACCGTCTGTCCCTTACGCACGGGCACATGCTTCGGGTCGAGGCTGCGAATGCACTTCGCGAAGTAATCTGCGGTGAATCCGGTGGGCTCGAACTTGTCCTCGCCGTAATGATGATGAATGCCGTTAGCCAACCATACGCGCTTGAGGTATGTCTCTAGGGCTTTGAATTGTGCATCGCCCCGATCTCCCCGATATTCCCGGTAGATAGCCTCCAGCGCTCGCCGAATGGCCAGATTGTAGCGGCAGTTCTGATCGAAGATTATATCACGTCCCATCAGGGCGGCTTCAGAGAGGTGATAGAGCAACTGCTTCTGCTGCAGCGATAGCTCTTCGAAGCCAGGCACCTCGTAGCGCAAGATTTCAATGTCGGCGAAGCGATCCACCGTGTAATCGATCTTCGGATGCTCGTCGTTTGCAGCCGTCGCCACGTGTGCGCCGACCGTAAGTAGTGATGTAGTCATAAGAAGTAAAGCAGACTTTCTCATTGTGATTGATGTCTATGTCGTTTCGAATCGGATAAAAGGCAGTAAGGGGTCTCTGTCAAGGCCCAAAGAGAGGGAGCGAACGCCTTTGGCTGACGGCCGCCCCCTGCTTGCTGATGGGCCTATCATATATAGGTATGCCGTAGCCCAGAATCAGACTAAGGCATCCATCGGCTCGTCCTTCGCTTCCCAGCCCAGCGCACTGGCGCCCAACACAGCTGCGTCGCTCTCCTTGAGCTGCGAGAACAAGAGGCGCGTCTTGCCTTGGAATACCTTCAGCATGTGTGCCTCCATCGATCGCTTCACCGGCTCCATAATCAGGTCTCCCGCTTTGGACAACCCGCCGAACAGGATGATAGCCTCCGGACTGGAGAAAACTACAAAGTTGGCGAACGCTTCACCCAAGATCTCACCTGTGATATCGAAGATCTCGATCGACAGCTTGTCGCCCTGCACGGCCGCGTCGAAGACGTCCTTCGAGGTGATTTTGTCCGGTTCCAGCGCCCGCAGCAGACTGGCGTCCGTGCGCATCGTCAACAGCTCGCGCGCTGTACGGGCCACACCCGTGGCCGAGGCGTAGGTCTCGAGGCAGCCGTGGCGACCACAGCCGCAGAGCCGACCGTTCTCACGTCGCACCGTGGTATGGCCCAGCTCACCCGCGAAGCCATCGTGGCCATACACCAGATTGCCGCCGCAGACGATGCCACTCCCCACGCCCGTGCCGAGCGTAATGACGATAAAGTCCTTCAGACCACGCGCCGCGCCGTAGGTCATCTCGCCGATGGCCGCTGCATTGGCGTCGTTCGTGAGCGTCACGGGGATGCCCCCCGTACGGTCGCTAATGAGCTGTGCCAGCGGCACCTTGCCCTTCCACGGCAGATTGGCCGCAAACTCAATGCAGCCATTGAAGTAGTTCCCATTCGGCGCGCCCACGCCGATACCCTTGATCTTGTCCCGTCCGCCAGCCGATCGAATCACGGCCTGTAGCCCTTCGCCCAGCGCACGGACATAGTCGTTCACGTCTTCGTATTTCCCGGTCTTAATCGAACCGTTATACAGCACATTGCCTCGCGTATCGACGACCCCAAAGACGGAGTTCGTTCCGCCGATATCTATCCCAATCACATACGGCTTATCCATAGATCTATCTGTTTTTATGTGTGATACTTATTTGATTGTGTGGGCCAAAGATACAGACGAAAAAAGATCCCGACGCTTTCGCGCCGGGATCTTCCAAGTTTACCTATGAAAGCCTTCCGGGTGGAGGGGGGCAGTGATTACTGCACTTCCTTCTTAGCCTCTTCCGTCTTAGCCTTGTTGCACTGCTTGCCGTCTTTCTTGTCCTTGCAGCAGCTCTTTTTGTCGGCTGCCTTGCAGTCCTTCTTGCCGGCCTTGTCGCAATGCTTCTTGTCCTTATCCTTGCTGCAGCAGCTCTTCTGCTCCGTCTGCTGACCTTCTTTCTTCACGTCCTGTGCGCTGGCCGAAAGGGCTACGCCGAACGTCATGGCAGCTGCGATGGCTGCGCTCAAAATCACTCTCTTCATTTCTTTGATGTGTTGATTAATAAGACTTGAAATCGTGGGGCAAAGGAATGCCATTTTGCTCCTCATTTTCGTCACGCACACTGCCCGATTAATCTTATTTGTCCGAAACGCCCTCCATTTTGCCTTTTTTGGAGCCCCGTCCACGATCCATCGGCCTTTCGCCTTAACATCCTTTCCGGTGCATCTCCGTCGTTTCGCTTCTTCCGCCTGCTTTCGGCCCCATTTCCCCGTCCGGCGGACTTTACTTCTGCCTCTCATCCCCTTTAAGCCCACTCGACGGCCTTGTCTTCCCTCCTCTATCTCTCGAAAGAGCTTCTGGAGGCTTTCTCATGGCCTATACCTCTCCTGTTTTGATCCTAAACATAGAATCCAAAAACTTTTATGTGCTGTTCTTATCATAGAAAGTATCTACAAATAGATTTACCTCACTGTTTGCATCATGATCATATCATAAAGCCTATATATCTATCATCCATAACAAGAACAGGATCATTCATCTTTTCTACATACAGATTAGATTATATACAGCATCTATATAGATTTATAGTCCATGTATATGATCCAGACATGGATGATATGCTTTTTTATACGCTGTATATACGATAGACGATAGAATATATGTATTTTGAATACCTATCTATAGAGAAAACAGCACTCCTATCTATTTTTACTTGCTGTTTATGATCAAAACAGAAGAGTTTCGGGGCACGGTAAGGCTGGCGACTCGTTTTTCAGGACTTTCGGAGGGGGCGCAATGGCCGACGAACGTGTTTTCGGGGGATGGGGGAAGTTGGGGAGGCCGTTTGCGCGAGGTTTTCGGGCGTCCTACTTTTGCGCGCATAAAGACAACAAGGAATCATGTTTGAAAACTTAAGCGACAGATTAGAACGCTCATTCAAGCTGCTGAAGGGCGAAGGGAAGATCACGGAACTGAACGTGGCGGAGACACTCAAGGATGTGCGACGCGCACTGCTTGACGCCGACGTTAACTATAAGGTGGCCAAGCAGTTCACCGACACAGTCAAGACCAAGGCCATGGGCCAGAATGTGCTCACGGCGCTCAAGCCGAACCAGGTGATGGTGAAAATCGTGCACGACGAACTGGCTACGCTCATGGGCGCCTCGGCCTCAGAGCTGGAGCTGAAGGGGCAACCGGCCGTCATCCTTATGGCGGGCTTGCAGGGCTCGGGTAAGACGACCTTCTCGGGTAAGCTGGCCGGCATGCTGCGCAGCAAGAAGGGCAAGAAGCCGCTGCTGGCTGCGTGCGACGTGTACCGTCCGGCGGCCATCGATCAGCTGCATGTCTTAGGCGAGCAGCTTGGCGTGCCCGTGTATTCCGAGCGGGAGAACAAGAACCCGGTGGAGATCGCAGAGCATGCCATTGCGGAGGCGCGGCGCACGGGGCGCGACTTGGTGATCATCGATACGGCCGGCCGTCTGGCCGTCGACGAGCAGATGATGCAAGAGATCGCCGCCATCAAGCAGGCTATTAACCCGGACGAAACGCTCTTCGTGGTCGACTCCATGACGGGTCAGGACGCCGTGAACACGGCCAAGGAGTTCAACGATCGGCTCGACTTTTCAGGCGTGGTGCTCACGAAACTCGATGGCGATACGCGTGGTGGTGCGGCGCTCTCGATCCGCACGGTAGTCGACAAGCCCATCAAGTTCATCGGTACGGGCGAAAAGATGGAGGCGCTCGATGTGTTCCATCCCGAACGTATGGCCGACCGTATCCTCGGCATGGGCGACGTGGTCTCGCTCGTGGAGCGCGCACAGGAACAGTATGACGAAGCCGAGGCGCGGCGCTTGCAGAAGAAGTTGGCCAAGAACCAGTTCGACTTCAACGACTTCCTCGGGCAGATCCAGCAGATCAAGCGCATGGGTAACCTCAAAGACTTGGCCGCGATGATCCCCGGCGTAGGCAAGGCGCTGAAGAATATCGACATCGACGAGAACGCGTTCAAGGGTATCGAAGCGATCATCTACTCCATGACGCCCGAGGAGCGCACAAACCCCTCGATCCTGAACGGTTCGCGGCGCCAACGGATCGCCTCGGGCAGTGGCACGTCGGTGCAAGACGTAAACAAGCTCATCAAGCAATTCGACGAGACGCGCAAGATGATGCGCATGATCACCACCGCAAAGCCGAGCAGCCGCATGGCTGCACCGTTCCGCAGGAAATAAACAGACACATATATAATAGGTATAGAAGGATGGAAGAGCACAGCTATCAACTGATCGACGGCAAGGCCGTGGCAGAGCAGATCAAAAAGGAATTGGCTGCTGAAGTAGAAAAGATCAAGCAGGACGGACGGAAGGCGCCGCACCTCGTGGCCATACTGGTGGGTCACGACGGAGGTAGCGAAGCCTATGTGGCCAATAAGGTGAGGAATTGCGAAGAGATCGGGCTGCGCTCGTCGCTCATTCGCTTCGAGGACGACGTGACGGAGCAGGCCCTGCTCGACAAGGTAAACGAACTGAACGCTGACGATGATGTGGACGGGCTGATCGTACAAATGCCGCTGCCGAAGCACATCTCTTCGCAGCGCGTGATCGAGGCCATCGACTACCGCAAGGACGTGGACGGCTTCCACCCGATCAACGTCGGGCGCATGTCCATCGGCCTGCCATGCTTCAAACCGGCCACACCCGCGGGCATTATCGAGTTGCTGCGCCACTACGAAATCCCGACGAAGGGCAAGCATTGCGTCATCCTGGGCCGCAGCAACATTGTCGGCAAACCGATGGCGATGCTGATGATGCAGAAGGAGAATCCGGGTGACTGCACCGTGACGGTCTGCCACAGTCGGTCGGAGAACCTGCGCGAGATGTGCCTCAGTGCGGACATCATCATCGCAGCGCTGGGTGTGCCGGAGTTCCTCAAAGGCGACATGGTGAAAGAAGGCGCCGTAGTGATCGACGTAGGCACGACACGCGTACCGAGCAGCGTGACCAAGAGCGGTTACCGACTGATGGGCGACGTAGCCTTCCATGAGGTGGCTCCGAAGTGCAGCTACATCACGCCCGTGCCTGGCGGCGTAGGGCCGATGACAATCATCTCGCTGATGCGCAACACGCTTTTGGCTGGCACGAAAGCCGTGTTCGGCAAAGAGGAATAATTCCCCGGGCAGGCTTTGCCAGTGTGAAAACTGGTATATCTTTGCGGCGCATTCCGAAAGGGAATGCGTCTTTATGGTGAGAGTGGCTCAGTTGGTTAGAGCATCGGATTGTGGTTCCGAGGGTCGTGGGTTCGAGTCCCATCTTTCACCCTCCTCGTTTTTTAATTTCTCATTTTGATTTAGACCTCTTCCCCCATCGCCGCCTATAGCGCGATGAAGAGGTTATCTACAGTTTAAGCCTGTCGAAGTCTTCCTTCGGCAGGCTTTCTTTTTATCCACTGTCAAGAAAGAGGTCTTTGCGGGTACTCCCGCAAGTCTCGCGAGAAACTTTTTGGCGTTTGCGGGAGCCCCGCAAGTACCTCAAAAAACTTTTTGGCCTTTGCGGGAGCCCCGCAAGTCTCTCGGAAAACTTTTTGGCCTCTGCGGGAGTCCC
>ERZ773077.1036-NODE-1036-length-19836-cov-11.887013_pt1 | contig 19836 bp, 24 predicted proteins | sample MGYA00580612_ERZ773077 | MGnify/ENA primary metagenome ERZ773077 (study PRJEB29015, sample SAMEA2737971) | human oral metagenome | biome: human oral; feature: human-associated habitat; material: dental | place: China | collected 2021 ...
CCGTCTGCCGATAAGCTATTGCCGCACCACCTTGCGCATCGCTCCCCGCCGTTACTCCGGCAACTGTGGCGACAGGTATCCAGCCTGTATCATAAGTCTCGATAGTGTCGGCAATAATCTCAATCGCAGACGGAATCGCGCGGCCAGTTTGGAAATTATTATCTGAAGACGGGCACGCATAAGCGTTGCCATACCAGACTTGCGACGATCCGCCGGCATCCAGCGCGATAGCAGTAATACAGCCTTCATCAAGCATGATTTGTGCGGACTGCTGCAACGTAGCACCATAAGAACCGCTTATGCCTTCCAAATTGAGCAGTACGATACTGCGATCGGCACGCTGGCCGATTGCGGCACGCGCGCTCAGATAAGTGCTACTGTTTTGAATCAACCGCCCGTTTTCAACAAGTGCCGGTCCATGAGCAAAACTGGCCGTCCATTCAGCACCTTCCTTTACCCATTGCGCCGCCGACTTCCCGTCTTTGCTTCTGGCAATTTTCAGGCGTCCATCGCGCATCCATACTGCTGCGGCATTGGCATCAAGATCGCCAGATGCCCAGTCCCTATGCACCTTTCCGTTAATAATTTGCAACCCCTGCAACGATACTTGCCCATCAACAGCTGGGGTTGTCCATCCATCGCAACTTAATAAAATTCGATTTCCGTTGCGGCCGACAAAATCATGTAGTTTTTTACTCGTGATTTTGTCACCCTGCGGCGCGCTCAATAATATTTTATTGATACAACCCGGCCGCGGATTCTCGATTTCCGTAATGTTGTATGTAACCCCGCCAGTTCGGTGTAGGCGGCAACGAACTATCGTCGGCCCACCTGGTTCAACATACGATTCATCAAAATGCCCGAACGATTCATTCACTGGCCGCCATCCCGGCAGATCCGGAATATATTGGCTGGCTGCATCCTTGATATACTGATAGCCGCCAGCAAAGACTGTCAGGCCGTCCGGCAGTTCGGACATTTTTGTCGCGGCGGCAACAAATCTCGCCCGCGTCTCAAAATTAACGACATCACCGGCACCGCGAATTCTCTTCCATCTCACGCCGGCAGCATCGACAATCACGTTATATCCGTCATCTGCGCTGGCCTTATCTTTTAAGTCGGCAGTGTAAATGCCGCCAAGAAATGCTTTTAAGTCGCCCGACACGCCATCAACAACAACCGCGCCACGATAGCCGCGTGAAGCTCGCAGCGCGCCGATACTGTCAACGCGGCCGACATTTTTCAAAAATGCGGCATCGACATATTCGCGAGTAGCAAGAATAATCGACGGATCTATTTTCAGCGCCGCACCGTTTACGTTATCGAGATGAATAACCATTCTGATAACCTGACTCATTGCCGTTCCGCTGGCTGCAACGGGTTTATAAGTCGGCGGCAGACTACCGATTGCAACCAGACTACCCGACACATCAAAAATGCCAACCTCCCGCACTGTGAAATCGCCGTAGTCTTCGGCGATGATCAGTTCGGCGATAATCTGATTGCTGTTATTTGGATCTATTTCAAGCCTGTTAATTCCGCCACGGTAGACTTCATGCACCAACCCTACCGCAGTATCCGACGGTTCGACATCATGCCCGTCTCCGTCACCGACCGCCATTTCAGATAGTTGCAATTTACTACCTAGCGCTGCCGCATTGGCGATTTTTGCCAGCCCGACCTTAGTTACGACCGTAAAATATTTCTGTGTCATTCTTTATCCCTCTTATCTCGGATAAACGGTTAATATTTCTGCCGTTTGTATTGCTGCCACTGTCTGTACTGCCGAAGCTGATGAAATATCGGCGGCAAAAAACGGATACACGGTTAAAACAACACCCTGCGCCGCCGTTGCCAGCATAGGCGCGCGCGCGTGCGTTACGATACCCATCCTCATGGCACCGATATGGCGCGACAACGGCTTGACTGCATTAATCAAACGCTGAACTTCTTTTATCTCTTCCGCGTTCAGCATCCGATCGTCATTAAACAAATCAAGGCTAAATGTACCCGGCAACCCCTGCGGCGCGGTCTGCCACCATTCGGCAAATCTTGCTTTTAAGCCAAACGGCGCCAGCACGTCGTCAATCGCGCCGCATGTTCCTTTGTATTTGTGCGCACGCCACGCCGCTTTAACCATTGCGCGCTTTTGGGAATCCGGCCACGCCTCATCCCAGTAATCGACTGAAAGCGCCCATGCCAGCCACGGCAGCAAATGAGGCGGGCAGGTATCGGCATTCCACAGCTTCGAAACCGGATGATCGACGGGGTATATCTGACTTTCGCCTATATTCTTTTCAAGCTCCGTCCGGTTTGACGGTTGCAAGCTGCGGTACTCACTCATTCTCGCCGCCGTATGTTATTTCTATCTCTGTACAAAATGCCGCCTGCGCGTCACCAATGACGATATTCTGCGTCGGCTCGCTGATAACGACGCCCTGCACGCCCTCTACGCGCAGCGCTGCATAAATCATGGATAAATCGACATCCCGCCCGATAAGCTGGTTCTCTGCTGCCGCTGCGGCCATCTTCCGCCGCGCCTCGGCAAGTACCGGCTCGTAATCCGGTGTTTTAAACAATTTCAGCGACGCTGCAATGCGGTATCTGACGATTTCCGCCGATTTCACGTTTACTCTGTCGGCAACCGGCCGGCGGTATCTGTCGTTTACGGCAGCGGTTACCGCTGCGACAACCTCGGCAGCGGCGGCGCCGTCTCCTTGATTCGACAGCACGGCAATATCAACAACGGCCGGCGACGGGCTGACGGCCCGAACATCCTTGACGTGTGCATGAGCGCCGGCGGCAATGCTTTCATATGCCGCCGTCGGCCCCGCCGTCGACAATGTTTCAAACGCGCGCTGCACGCGCGCGCGCAATGCGTCATCGGTTTCAAGAACTTGCTCGACAGGCGGATAAATATCCGTACGCGCCTCTTGAACAACGAATCTTTTGATGTCAAACATCGCCGCAATCTGATCCAAATCGCCGCCGCGGGCGTAAGCAAGCATCAACCCTTGCGCCGCCTCATTCAATTCCTGCCGCCACAACATCTCGCTATACGCGCATTCTTCAAGCAGCTTAACAACCGGCTCCGATTCCAGTTTCAACACCTCAGCCCAGTGCTCGCGCTGCTCTTTCGTTTCATACTGTTCGATAAACTGCCGCTTGCGTCTGGACAAAATATCTTCAAAACTGACCTGCTTCACCACTTCCGGCGCCGGAATTTTGCTTAAATCGGTAATTTGCGGCATTTCAGACGGCCTCTATTAAAAATTTGTCGACGGCTCCGGTTTCTTTCACCTCTGCGTCAAAGCTGATAACAACGCCGGCCGGCCGTCTCGCCTCGATATTTACGGATTTGATATTGATCCTCGGCTCCCAGCGCGCGACGGCCGAAACCACGGCTACGCGGCACATCATCAGCGTTACAGGGCTAAGCGGCATATCAATGAGTTCCGGCAACAGGCTTCCGTATTCTTCGCGTTGCACGCGCGTGCCGATACGGGTAAGCAGAATGTTGCGGACCGATTGCGAAATATGATCCTTTAGCTGCAACGCGCGGCCGGTATCGGCATTCATCATTTTTTCGGCTCTCCTGTTACGCCGCCGCTATCTCCGGGGTGAGTATGCGTATCAAGAATAACGCCGTTGCTTGATATGCTGCCTTCATTCGCCAGTGTTCCCTTGTGTGTAAAATCCCCTTCGATCTCAGTTTTGCCGCCGGCTCCGTTGCTTCCGCTCATGCCCGACTGATAAGTAAACAGCCCCTGCACGGTCAGCATTCCTTTAACCGTGTTTTGCGGGCAGTCTATCGTCAGCGATGTTTCAGCCTGGACGTCCACGGTTTTTACACCCGACAGCTTCAACGCGCCGGCTGTATGGTCATATAGCGCTTTTGCGCCGTCCGGAAATCGAATGACTGTTTCATCCGCACTGCCCGCCGGCTGCGGGTGCAATGCCGACTTTATGCCGCACAAGACAATCCCGTTCGCAGGCTCGCCGCTCGGCGACAGGACAATGCAGTTCTCCCCGACTGACGGCGGCCGGTGGACGGATACCCCACCGGCAGCGGGCACAAAATACCCCAGCCAGTCGGTCAGTAATTCACCGTGCCGCACGCGCACCAACCCCGCAGCGGCGTCAACCTCGGCGACAACGCCCTGCTTAATCAGATTTGCAATCATTCGGGATAATTCGGAATACATTTCAGACGGCCTTAACTTATTCCGTCCGATTATGCGTCCGCGCGCACAGAAAGACGACCGAAAACGGTTTTAATGGATTTTTTTACAATGAATCAAACGCCAGCGGCGGCGATATGGGCAACAACGGCCTGCTCTATTTCGCGCAGATCGTCTGCGGAAAATCCCAGCAGCTCGCGCGCCGGCCTCGGCGGTTCGCCGTATTGGTGCGCGGCGGCGATATAGCCGGACAGTCCGCTCATAAAGCCTACCGCCGCGCCGTTTGCATCCGCTTTCTGTTTCAGATATTTATACTGGTGAATCTTTCGAAACATCAGCTTGCCGCGCACGCCTGATGCCGGCTTGCCGATTTCGGACTTTTTGTATTTTTTGATACCGCCCCACTCGGCGTCATATCCCCATACGTACTCGCTGTCATATGGTTGCGTTGTGTCGCGGGAAGGGTTTGCGGCGCTGGCCGCAGTCTTGATTGTGCGCATCCTGACGAGCCGGCCGCGATACTGAAACACGTCGCCGGCGCGGATACGCGCGTTTTTACGCAAAGGCTGCACGGCCGCTGCCTTGCGCGCAATCATCGCGCGCCCCGATGTCTCGATATTGGCGCGGATGCGCTGTTTGTTACTCCGCCTCAATTTTCCGGCGACTTCTTTCATCAGTCCGCGGCGCTGCGGCGGGCTTAATTTCTTGACAAGGCCGTCGAGCCGCTCGATATACAAATCCAACTCGGAATACATAACGCACTAACCCGCACCGATCGCCGACATCAAGTCTTTTTTATTCGCGTTGCGCGGATGGCTGACTTTAATATTGCCTTCATCATCGATAAGCGCAACTGTCCGTTCTGTCAATTTCAGTTCAATCAAGACGTCGGCGCTGCCCGCGCCGAGTATGTCTGCCTCGATACTGTAAGCGCCGCCGTCGGTTGCGCCCGGCCCCAGTATGTCCGGCTGATGCTCTTGCAGCCAGTTGATGATCACGATATTCAGCACATCAAGGTCGCCGGTGAAATCGGTGATCAGGATACTGAGTGTGAAATTCGTCTCATGGCTCAGCGTTCCTTTGCTCGCAACGACACGCGCCGGGGCGATAAACATTGCCAGCTTTTCCGGATTCACTTTGATTTCCGGCAGGTGCTTTTCAATCTCGGCGCGCAGTAAAGCGGGTTTTTCCATACCGTTCAATTTCTTCCTGACAAGTCAGACAACAACGGCAGCCGCGCACGGCCTGCCGCCGCGCCTCCGGTATAGGCTCGCCGCACTCTTCGCATTCATAAGCGGACACCGCTGCAACATCAGCCGTCTTTGCAGCCTGATTTTCAAGCGCAATTTGCCGCTGCAACTCTTCAACCATCGCGGCCTGATCAAAAAAGCGGCTCACTTGCCCACCTCCGCGTCCGGCATCAAACAGCGCGAAAGCGCGTCGCGGTACAACTTGCATTGCAAAAATGCGGCACGGTATGTCGTAAAACCGTACAGTAAATCTGCATTGGTTTTAATCTCGCCGACTTCCGCGCGGCACTCCGGCACCGGCGGGCAGGTGTCGGCCGCATTGATAAGAATAGGCTGTTTCGCGGCACATCCGACCAGCAACCATACGAACATTAGCGCTGTAAATAAAATTTCTTTCATTTCGCAGCCTCCCGCACTGCCGCTGCAACGGACTCCGGCAGCGCGGCGCGCGACCAGTCCGGATTTTCAGCAACGGCATTCTGCACGACGGCCAGCCCCGCGGCGGCGGTGGCCTGCAATGCCTCATTTTGCGCCTGCAATGTTTCAGTGCGCTGACGGTAGATTGCCGCTTTGCCCTGTTCGATTTTTAACGACGCTTCGGCATTTTTAACCGATTGTTCCAATTTTTCGATTTGCTCGGCGCGGTTCGACAGGGCGATGCCTGCGGATACAGACACGGCCACAAGCAGCGCCGCCAGCGCCGCGATGACATACAGCAGTTTCATTTTTTTTCCTTCCTTTAAGGCCGTCTGAAATTCAGACGGCCTCGCCTTCCGCGGCTACTTCATCGCCGCTGCCAGTTTCTTATGATATGCGTTCTCTTCATACGCTTTGCCGTTGTACCCGGCCGCGAAGCGGCGGCAGGTTTCCGCATTGGTCGATAGCGATAAAAACGCATCCTTCAGATTCGCTACTTTTAAAATATAGTCTCGCAGCATATGGTAATGCGCCAACTCGCTATTTCGCGCCGCCCACAGCATCTCGACCGGATGCGCGAAGCCGCACAAGCGGTAATGTTCGCCCATAATCTGAAATTTCCCGATTGAAACCGATTGCAGTGCTGCCAGCGGGTCTTTACACACTGCATACGACAGCTTCTCCCAACTGTCGTTAATTCCGTTATTGTTCGCATCGGTCGTATACCCCCCGCGCTGCGGGTTGGCAAACCACGACACGATCCGGCGCACGGCTGCGGTAAGTTTCCAGTACCTGTGCCGCTCATAAAGTATTTTCGGCAATCCGCTGTCAAACCAACCGCCGCCATTGCTTTCAACTTTTGCGACCGCGCGGATGCGGCGCGTGTCGGTATCGCCGAGCGATCGAGCAATCTCTTCCATTTCGGCCGGCGTAATTGCCGGCGCGTTCCTGTTCGCAAACGCCTGAATGAATGCCGCGCGCGTTACACTGCCGCCGATGCCGTCGACTTTAAGATTTTGCCCGGCCACGTCGCGCAGCCACTTTTGCAACCACGCCACGTCTTCGCTGCCGCGCGCCTGTGCGACGCTTGCCATTTCGTCATGAGTTAAACTATTCATATTTCAGCCCTAGGATGGATTTTGTTAACGTTCCCGCGCGCCCACACGATCGCGCCGGTATGCAGGGCCAGTCCGAAAATCAGCCCCCACACAACGACAGACTGCAAACCGAAGGCGGCGGCGATGCATAAACCGCCCAACCATACAACCATGCCGAACGCAATCAGCGCCGAAACCGGCTTATGTTTTTTCCCGCGGGTATCAAACATAACGACGCGAACGACGGCGGTTAAAGACAAAGCAATGACAATGGCGATTTGCAGCTTATTCATGCTCTTCCTCCGGTTTTGCTTCCGGAATGCTGCGCGGCAGCCTCAAATGCTCGACGGCCGCAATCAACTTTTGCAAAGCAACCACAACCAGCGCCGAAAACAGCGCGGCCGCCGTAAACTCATTGATATGCAGCACACCACGAGGAAGCAGCCAGTTGATGATTTCCTCTGTCGAGCCGCTGCCGAATATCCCGCCGAGAAAAGACACGGCAAAAAGCCACGCTTTCGTTATCGCGCCATACGCGCGGCGGCTCAATACAAACAGCGACGCGCCGACTATCGCACCGAAAGCAACCGACGCGGGAACGTGATAGCTTCCCAAAACGATGACGGCCGCATTAATTGCCGTTGTGGTTTTATGATCATTCATCGTCTTCAATCCCATAAATTGACCGTTTGCACGGTTTTTATTTTTTCTTCTTCCGTTGCCGGCAGTTTGATTACCACCCCCGCCGGTAGCGCCGCAGGGTAAGCCGCAAGTTTTGGATTGCTTCTTAAAATCCGCTCAACCTGTCCGGCGCTGCTGCCGTAATGTCTGTACGCAATACCGCTTAAAGTGTCGCCCTCGCTGCTGATAACTACGTTTTCGTTCATATCAGCTCGCTATCGATACGCTGCCGCCCGATTAAATCTGCAACGGCGTAATGCCCCTCACGGCGATAGTCTTCCGCCTGCTGCTGCTTCGACTCGGCGCGGTCGGCAGTCTTGCCTGTTGCTGCCGCGTCTGCGTAAGACTCAAACAACATGGCCGCCGTATAACAGTAGACGGCACGTCGGTATCGCAGCACCGCAAACGATTCGCCGTTGATCTGCTCGTCAGACACGGCCTCAAGCGTTAACAGGCCGTCTGAAACCGCGCGCCGTCTGATGTCGTCAAGCTGTCCGTTGACAAATCCCGCCGCGGAGACGGCGGCATGAAACAGCCTCTCCGAAGTAACGTTGTTATCGATGCGCATTGCTAAGCGCATTTCGTTGAGATTGATTTCAGGCCAGAATTTCCCGCTATTGATAACCTCCTGCCCTGATTGCTGTGTCGGGCGCGGGGCGGTATTGAAATTTAATCCGGTCATGATCGGCCTATTGAATGGGGAGCATGGTTCTGACGGCGGCGGGAGCATTACGGAGGAAAAGGAAAAAAACCTCGTTTGCTGCGCCGCCGCAGACCATGCGGAGGGAGAAGTTAAGATTCGGGCGCAAGCTGTTTCTCAAGCGCTTCGATACGCTTTTTAACACCCGATTTTTCATTGTATTCAAGCGCACCGCGATATAGCGCCAAGGCATCGGCGTATCGCTCCGCCGCCTCCGCCGCCTCGCCAGCGGCCTTAAGCAGCTTGGCGCGAATCGGATCAACAACATTGATTTCATGCAGTCCGGCTTCATTTTTTGCCGTCGCCCAATGAACAAGCCTTTCCAGATTGTCGGGCTGAATTTCTATGCCGGCGGCGATCTGTTCGGCCATTTGCTCAATAATGATTTCCGGCATAGATCGCTGGTACTCGTCCGCGCTGTCTATTTGACTGTGCACAAGCACGTCGGCAAGCGGCATAGCGGCATCAAGCTGTCCGCAGTCAATCATCCACACGATAACCGTCGCGGCGACTTTATCGTCATTTTGTACGCGGCCCGTAGAAACAATACCGTCGATCCATTCTTTATAGGCCGGCAAAGCTGCCGTTTTGATGTGTATTTTGTCGGTAACGCTACTGACGGTTTTCAGCATCGTCTTATCGTCATGCAGCGACTTAAGCAGGCGCTGATACGCATTCATTTCACCCAGATTGGCGCCGTCTTCTGCCGCTGCAATTTCGGCACTGACTTTTTCAAAATGTCGTCGAGCAAAGCTCATATTTTTTTTCTCCGATAGTCCGTCTGAAATGCCGCGCCTGCGCGCGGCGTCCGTTTTCAGACGGATATTAATCAGGCGGTATATTCGAGATACTCGATCAGTGCCGCAGCGCCGTATTCTTCGACAATGAAGTCAATGTTTTTCGACTGATAGCACTCGATCTGGTCTTTCTCCGGCGCGTCTTTGATGTGCCGGCGCTCACCTGACAACTGATAATAAATACTCAGGTTTGCCAGCGGAGTAATCAGCAGCGTATTGGCCGGCATATTTGGAACGTACATCACAGGTAACCCGCCCAGCGTGCGTTTTTCGCTCAGACGGCCTCCTGCTTCGATTTCCGTTGCTTTATCGCCGGAAGCATTGACAATGCGCAGATACTTGTCGCCGACTGTACGTCTTGACGCCAGCACAACAAAATCAGTCCTATCGGCGAATCGCTCGTCCATCAGCTCATTGAGTGCATCGGTTACGACGGCGTCGAGGTTCTTATATTCGCTTGCGCCCGGCCCGTATTTGATTTTCTCTGTAGATTTTCCCAACACGCGCGCCGCATTTTCTTCGCGCATTTTTTGCAACCACCCTTTAGCGACGTCTTGCAGCAGCTTGTTTTGATTAGAATCGCTGTTGGCCGCGCGGGCTGTACCATTCATACCAACTGTAATCAGGCTGATAGCGATAGACTCGGCGATTTTGCGGTTGATGCGCGCCGGAAAATCTGATGCGACATGCGCCCATTGATCGATTTCGTCATAGCGCAGGCGCACGTCGAAATTGGTTTTTTCCAGTTTGTACGTTCGCTTGCTCAGGCTGTGGATTGAGCGCGGTTTTCGCACCGCATTATCTTCCGACGTGTCGGTATTGCTGCCGATCAGTCCGGTAGACAGGCCGATAACGTCGCCGATTTTCTCAGTCTTGCCGCTGATATTGATTCTTTTCAACAACTCGCTTGATTGGGTGATTTCGTCATACATGCGCTGTACGGCCGCAGGGGCGACGCTGAAATCTTCGCGGACTTGTTCGGGCTTGATATTGTTTGCCTGCGCAACCGCGGCAAACATGGCTGCAATGGCGGCGGATAATTTTGTACGTTGCATTTCTTACTCTTTCTTAAATTTCTGTTTGTTCAGACGGCCTTACCATCCTGCGGTCTGTTTAGCTTCTGCCGCGCCTGCGTGCGGGCTTCGCTCTCCGCTAAACACTTTTGTCTCAAGCTGTTTCTCAAACTCGGCAACTTTCGCCTCCAATGCGTCCAGCTTCTGCTGCTGACTGTCGATTTTCTCGGAGAATTTTTCCATCAGCTCAGCCGCCTGATTCATTTGTCCGACAAATTCCCCATTCTGTGCAGCAGCGGCTTCTTGCGTAGCAGCCGGCTTATCTTCGGGTTCATTAACAGATTGCCGGCCGGACTCATCGTCTGACGGCTTTTCTTCCGTCTTGGCGAATTTGGCAAACAGGCGGGTAAAAATACCCTCTGCGACTGATTCGGTTAATGGTTTTTCAGCGCTGTTTTCTGATGTCTTCGACATGTTTTTGCTTTCATTGATTTCGGTTAGGTGGTACGGGGTGAATGTTTTTCCTTTGTCGGCCGTGGCAGCGGCGGTGTTGAAATTCGCCGTTGTGCCGAGACTGGCCGGACTGTCTGTAATGGCAAGTCCTACTAGGTACGCTTTTCCGCTCTTGGCAAAATTAGACGCAATCTCCATGCTGGTATAAATCTTCTCGCCGGCGTCCCACAACTCCTGCAAATTCGGCAAAACGCTTAAACGCGCCAACAGGGCCGTCCTACTTTCATCTTTACTCCAAGGTTCCGCCTTCAGTTCGACAACATCGCCGTATCCGCCGGCCCAGCCCGGAAAAGTAAAATAGCAGTGCTCAAGATTGATGCGCGCGCCGTAGACGTCCGGGTCGTAGCTCTCCGCCATTTGCACTAAATCCTCGGCGCGTATATGGCGCCCGTCCGCGGTATCGCCGCTAACGCCGATAATGCGCCAGTCTGTAACTTTGTTTTTGCTGTTTTCTTTCGACATTTCGTCGCACCTCAATATCAATACCGCTTATTCTTACAGCGCCGTTCGCACGAGTAAATGACAGCCGGATTTAAGGGATTTTTTTACAAGACGGCGTTGTTTCAAGATGAGGCGAAATAGGGGATATACAGAGTTTTAAGACTTGCTTTTTAAAATGGGAAAATTGATTTTGCACACAACGGCGGCGCCGAATGTTGATCCGCGCGTAACAGCGCGGCAACTGTACTGGCAGGGATGGCGCATTTCTGATATTGCGCAACACATCAATATCAAGCCGTCCGTTGTTTACTCATGGAAGAATCGCGACAACTGGGATGGAGGTAGTCCGATGCAGCGCGTCGCAGCCAGCGCAGAAACGCGGCTGCATCTGCTCATCAACAAACCGTCAAAATCTGACGCAGACTATAAAGAAATTAAAAGTCTGTACTCGCTAATAGACGGACGCCCGCGCAAAACCGCAGAGGCGGCCGCGAAGTCGGTAAGTATCGGTACCGCCTTGCCCGATATTTCAGACGGCCTCACCTCCTCGTCCGACACGGAAGATGCGCACAGCCAAAATAAAAAGCAAGGGAAGGCGCGCCGCGCAAAAAAAGCCGAACCAAACTTTTTTTCAGACGAACAAATTACACGCGCAACGCAGATTTTTCATGATCAGCTTTTTGAATATCAGCGATTTTGGCTAAGTTGTGATGTTCGCTTTCGTAATCTACTTAAAAGCCGTCAGATTGGCGCTACATTCTTCTTTGCTCGCGAAGCGCTGATTAAGGCCCTGAAAACTGGCAATAATCAGATTTTTCTTTCGGCTTCCCGCGCTCAGGCGTTTCAATTCAAACAGTATATTATCGACCTGGCCCAAGCTGTCGGCGTTGAACTTAAAGGCGACGCTATCCGCCTGCAAAACGCCGCGACGCTCTACTTTCTAGGGACAAACAGCCGCACGGCGCAAGGTCGACACGGTGATTTATACGTAGACGAGTATTTCTGGATTCCGGACTTCAAAGAACTAACACGGCTGGCCAAGCCGATGGCGGCGCAAAAACAATACCGCATTACTTATTTCTCCACGCCTTCGTCTACTTCGCATCCTGCTTATAGCTTCTGGAACGGTCAGCATTTCAACGAAGGCCGGCCGAAATCCGAACATATTTCGCTTGACGTCTCCCCTGCTGCATTAAGTAACGGCAGAGCGTGTGAAGACGGCCAATTCCGACATATCGTAACGCTGGACGACGCGGAGCGCGGCGGATGCAATCTGTTCGATCGCAATCAGTTACTGCTGGAAAATTCGCCGGCCGAGTTTCGGCAGCTATTTATGTGCGAGTTTGTGGAATCCGGGGATACCGTATTTAAATTTGATGACTTGCAACGCTGCACGGTTGATTCTTGGACTGAGTGGGGCGACTTTTACAAACCGTTGGCCGCGCGGCCGGTTGGTAACCTGCCGGTATGGATCGGCTACGACCCGGCCGATTCCGGGGATGCGGCGGCACTGATTGCAGCGCTGCCGCCTCGCCAGATTGGCGATAAATTCCGAATCGTCGAACGCCACATGCTCCACGGCAACGATTTCCAAGCGCAAGCCGACTTTATCCGAAAAATGCTTGATCGCTACAACGTTGAAAAAATTGTTATCGACAAAACCGGCCTCGGTGCGGCGGTATTTCAACTTGTTCAGGGCTTCTTCCCTGCCGCTATTGGCGTAGTGTACTCCCTTGCCGAAAAGTACCTGATGATCAACAAAATGCACGCACTGATGCGAAGCGGCCGCGTTGAATGGGAAATAGATTACAAAGATATTACCGCTGCATTTTTAAGCATTCGCACGGTAGCGACAAGCAGCGGTAAAAACGTAACGTATGCAAGTTCGCGAAGTGCGGAACTCAGTCATGCAGACGTCGCATGGGCGGCATTGCAAGTCTTTTATCAAGAGCCGCTAGACGGTGGTGCCACTGGGCGCGGTAGCGTGGATATTTACTGATGGATGGAAAAATGGACATTGATGTTTTCAGTTTTGATGACTTGATGGGCGAATACAGCCTCTTAGACTTTGCCGGCTGTCTTGATAACGGCCGCTATTTTGAAACGCCGGTTCCGTGGCTTGACTTGATTCACCTGCTCAAAAAAGGCTTGCATCATTCAAGCGCATTGGAAGCCAAGATTAATATTTTAAAAGTAACGTTTCAGCCGACGCCGCTGCTTTCGCGGGCGGAGTTTGAAAAGCTGGCGTTTAATTATTTGGTGTTAGGAAATGGCTATCTTGAAATTCAGCGCAATTTCTACGGCAAGCCTGTCAACCTTCAAAACCGTCTTGCGCTTTATATGCGCCGAGCATCGAATTTGCGCGATTACATCTATTTGCGTAATGATTTAACGGGCGAAAACTACGAATATTTAGACGGGTTGGACGTAATTCACATGATGCAGCCGAATTTACAGCAAGAAATCTACGGACTGCCGCGCTACCTGCCTGCAATGGATTCCGCCGAACTCAATTCGGCTTCGACAAAATTCCGCGTCCGCTACTACAAAAACGGGTCTCACGCTGGTTTTATCTTATACGCCACGGATTCAAAAATTGACGAGGCCGGCTGGTCAAAAGTCAAAACACAGTTGCGGAACTCAAAAGGCGACGGAAATTTTAAAAACTTACTACTCCGATCGCCCGGTGGCGACCCAGACGGCATTAAATTAATTCCAATCTCAGAGGTAGCCGCAAAAGACGAGTTTTTAAACATTAAGCAAGTCAGCGCAGAAGACATGCTCGCCATTCACCGCGTACCGCCGGTACTGATGGGCATCGTTCCGAAAACCGCCGGCGGACTTGGAGATGCCGCAACAGTCGCAAAGGTTTTTGCAAAAAACGAAGTTGCGCCGCTTCAACAAGCATTTTTAGACATCAACGAACGCTTAAAACTCGAAATTTTCAAGTTCGAACCGTACAGTATCAATACCGAAGAATAAACCTCGCACCCCAAAATCCCGCTGCTTTGGCGGGATTTTTTCTTTACCGCGCGCCACTTTGCGTTTAACATGCGTAATTAAGCATGAATCTGTCAACTTTTGCATAAAAACGCATAAAAATTTCATGCTTAAAATCCTGCCAAAAGCCTTGCAGGATATAGCCGCTTCGGCCCTCAATTCCTGCATAAAAAATCGTTCTTTTTTCACGAGCCGCGCGGGCGGGAGGGAGTGCGCGGCGGCGGTCATCTCGCCCATCCCCTGAATTTTCGCGCACCACGGCTGCAATCAGTGCAAATTATCAACATGGGCGCTTTTATGGTAATTTTTTATTTATGATAATTTAAGTTATTTATAAACATTGAATTACAAAACATACGACAGACTTCCTCTCTGCCAGATTCTGAATAGCCCGTCTTAATAAAGACGGGCTATTTTTATCACTCTTGATTAAGGTGCAAGCCGTCCTCAACCTTTCCCCCTCACACAAAAATAAATTACTTTCATTCTCAATCGGTTATACACCCTGGCTTCATCTATACAAATTAATCCCTCAGGTGTATCCTTCAACCGCCGTATACATTCATCAAAAATATATCTTTCCAAAGGCCGTCTGAAAATACCGGCCGGATATAAATCCAAGGACACTGCCATGACTGATTTTACCGTATGGGAAACCGCGCCGTTTGGTGCAACCATCGACCATATCCTGCAACGCTACCACAACGTACACCGTGCGCAATTTGAAGAACTGGTTCCGTTGGCGCAAAAAGTTGCGGAGGTACATGCCGACAGTTTTCCGGCGGAAGTGCCGGAATTGCTGGCTTATATGCAAAATGAACTGCTGATGCACATGATGAAGGAAGAGCGCATGCTGTTTCCCATGATCAAACAAGGCGTCGGGCGCGGGGCGGCGATGCCGATTAGCGTGATGATGCACGAGCATGAGGAACACGACCAGGCCGTAGCCAGACTGCTGAAACTGACCGACAATCTGACCGTTCTCGAAAACGCCTGCGGCAGTTGGACGCGGCTGTACACGCTGGCACGCGAATTGGTGGACGATTTGACCGACCACATCCATTTGGAAAACGAAATTCTTTTCCCGCGCGTATTGGCTTCTTAAAAACCCCAAAAGGCCGTCTGAAAATTTTTCAGACGGCCTTTCCATTATCCCTCACTCATTTTCTCCTCGAAGGCAGACAAAATCCGCTTCACCTCGCCCGCATTCTTAACCGCCCTTACCGCATCAAACAATTCCTGTGCCTCCGCAAATTCTTTTTTCATCATGCCGAGCCACTGTTTCAAACGGGCGACGGGATATTTGCCGTTGGCTTCTTTCATGGTACACAAATCAAAAAAAAGGTTTATCCAGCCTGATATTTCAGCGAAATCCGCATCGCGGGCTTCACGTCCGCCTTCGTATTGTTTGATTTGCCGTGCAAGATAGGGACGGATAACGGCACCGCGGCCGAGCATGACGCTGTCGCAACCGCTGACTGCTTTGATTTCCAAATAATCTTCAAGTGTGAAAACATCACCGTTGGCGGTGACGGGGATGTCGACGCTGTCGCGGATTTTACGTATCCATTCCCAGTGTGCGGGCGGTTCGTAACCTTCGTTTTTGGTACGGGCGTGTACGGTCAGGGCGCAGGCGCCTGCGGCGGCAATGGCGGCGGCACATTCCAACGCGGGACTTTTGTCTTCGTAACCGAGGCGCATTTTGGCGGTAAGCGGGATATGCGGCGGCAGGCGGCGGCGCAGGGTCCGGACGATGCGGTAGATGAGTTCCGGTTCTTTAAGCAGCACCGCGCCGCCTTTGTGTTTGTTGACCGTCGGTGCGGGGCAGCCGAAATTCAGATCGATCTTATCCGCACCGAAGCGCACGGCTTCCAGCGCGTTGACGGCCATATTATCCGCATCGCTGCCGAGAAGCTGAACGGTGCAGGGCGTTCCGGCGAAAGTTTTGTTGCCGTTGGCGATCTCGGGGACGTATTTGAGCCATGTCTGCCGCGAATGCACGGTATGCGTAATCCGTACGAACTCGCTCACGCATTCGTCGAAACCGCCTATACGCGTGAGCAGGTCGCGCATTACATCGTCCACCAAACCCTGCATCGGAGCCAGAACCAATTTCATGTCAATGAGGCCGTCTGAAAAAACTGAAACGGCGTATTGTAGCCCCATATCGGTTAGAATACATCTCTTGCAGCCTATTCAAGGAGAACATGATGGACGGGAAAATCCGCCTGATTATCGACACCGACCCCGGACAGGACGACGCCGCCGCCATCCTGATGGCGCACGGCCTGGCAAAGCGCGGACTGATTGACTTCATGGCCCTTACCGCGGTGGCGGGGAATGTCGGGCTGAACCATACGTCGGCCAACGCGCGGATTATCTGCGACTGGGCGGGCCGGAAAGATTTTCTGGTGTATGCGGGCGCGGGCAAGCCGTTACTGCGCGATTTGGTAACGGCGGAAGAGGTACACGGCAAGACGGGTTTGGACGGCGTCGCGCTGCATGACCCAGAATGTCCGTTGCAAAGCGTTCATGCCGTCGATTACCTGATTCGCACGCTTCGCGGCGCGGAACGCGGCAGCATCACGCTCTGCCCCATCGGACCGCTGACCAACATCGCCTTGGCGTTCAGCCTTGCACCGGATATTGCGGACGCGGTGAAAAATATCGTATTGATGGGCGGCTGCTACTTTGAGGCGGGGAACATCACTCCCTGCGCCGAATTCAACTTTTACGTCGATCCGCATGCAGCGCAGATTGTATTGCAAAGCGGCGCGCCGATTACGATACTGCCGCTGGACGTTACCCACAAAGCGCAAATCACCACGCCGCGCATGGATATGCTGCGCAGGCTCGGCAACGCCAACGGCCCGCGGCTGGCGGACATCCTGCAAAGTTACGAACGGTACGACATTCAGGCGTTCGGCCTGGAAGGCGGCCCGCTGCACGACCCCTGCGCGGTGGCCTTCGCCGTATTCCCCGAACTTTTCCGCGGCAAAGCCTGCCGCGTCGATGTGGATACGCAAAGCGAACTGTCGCTGGGCGCGTGTTCGGTCGACTGGCGCGGCACGACGGGTAAGCCCGCAAACGCTTTTTGGGTAACGGAAGTCGATTCGGACGGTCTGTTCCGCGAACTGGCTAAATCGGTTTCTTTCCTGCCCTGACCCGGCCGGAACGCTGCAAAAAGGCCGTCTGAAACCGCCCAAGACGGCCTGATATTATTGTATCATTCACTCCAATCCCTTTCAGACGGCCTCAGAGTCATGACCTCCAAAATCCCCGCCACAGCCACCATGCTGGTAAAAAATTCCGAACGCTATCTATCCGAAGTCCTGACCGCCCTCGACGGTTTCGACGAAATCCTGCTGCTGGACAACGGCTCGACCGACCGCACGCTGGAAATCGCCGCAGGGTTCAAAAACACCAGCATCCGCAAACACGAATTTATTGGATTCGGCCCGATGAAGAACCTCGCCGCCCGACTCGCCCGCAACGACTGGATTTTCAATATCGACAGCGACGAAGTGGCCGATGCCGAACTAATGGAAAGCATACGTGCCGCGGTGGCGGAAAACCGTATGCAGAAAGTGTTTTCCCTGTCGCGCCTCAACCATTACGACGGCCGCCTGATAAAAGCCTGCGGCTGGTATCCCGACATTATCCCGCGCCTCTACCACCGCCGCTTCACCCAGTTTTCCGACCGCCAAGTGCATGAATCGCTGAAGCTGCCGGAAAATACCGAGATGCAGATGCTGGCAGGCCGTCTGAAACATTATTCGTTTGAAAATGCCGAAGGGCTAATTCGGAAAATGCAGCAGTACAGCACGCTTTACGCCGAAGAAAACCGCTATAAAAAACCGGCCTCTCCGGCCAAAGCACTGCTGCACGGCGGCGTGTCGTTCGTGAAAAACTATTTCCTCAAACGCGGCTTCGCCTACGGCTCGGACGGCCTCATCATCTCCGCCGCCAACGCGCAGGGTTCGTATTACAAATATGTCAAACTCTACGAACGCAACCGCCACATCACTGCCGCGCTGGTCATCACCACCTACAACCGTCCGGACGCGTTGGAACTGGTGCTCAAATCCGCACTGGCGCAAACCCGCCTGCCCGACGAAATCATCGTTGCCGACGATGGTTCGGCACAGGATACCGCCGAAGTCGTCGATGCGTTCAAACGCATCAGTCCGGTTCCGGTGAAGCATTCCTGGCGTCCCGACGACGGCTTCCGCGCCGCCGAATCACGCAACCGCGCCATCGCGGCCGCCTCGTCCGACTACATCATCCTGATAGACGGCGACATGCTGCTCGACCCTTCGTTTATCGCCGATCACCTCAAACTTGCCCGCAAAGGCCGTCTGATACAGGGTTCGCGCGTCATCCTGACCGAAGAGCGTACCGCCGTCCTACTCGAAAACGGCAGCCTGCCCGCCCTGTCGTGCTTCAGCACAGGCATCAGGAAAAGGGCTTCCGCCCTGCGTCTGCGCCTGCCGGCGAAAATCGTCGGCAGCCACGGCAACCGCAAACACAAAGGCATCAAAACCTGCAATATGGGTTTTTTCCGCGACGACGCGTTGGCAGTCAACGGCTTCAACAACGAATTTGTCGGCTGGGGTCGCGAAGACAGCGAATTTGTCGCCCGCTGCTACCATGCCGGTATGAAGCGCCACAACCTTAAATTTGCGGGCGTCGCCTACCATCTGTGGCACCACGAGGCCGAACGCGACTCCCTGCCGCAAAACGACGCCCTGCTCCAACAGACTTTGTTTGAAGGAAAAATTCGCTGCGAAGACGGAATCGACGCATTTTTAAAGTAGCGGCGGCACTTTCAGACGGCCCCTGCCTTTGATGTTAAAATGTTTTTGTCCGCATTAACCGCAGTTTTTCATGAATATTCTCGAAGCCTTATTGTTATTGGTCCTGCTGATTGTCATCAGCGCATTTGTTTCCTGTTCCGAACTCGCGCTCGCCTCGGCGCGCAAAATCAAATTGCAAGTGATGGCAAAAGACAGCGGCGACACCCGCGCGCTGGATGTGCTCAATATGCAGCAGCAGCCGGGCAGCTTCATCACCGTCGTCCAAATCGGTTTGAACGCCGTCGCCATTCTCGCCGGTATCGTCGGCGAAGCGGCGGTGCGCCCTTATTTCGGCGGTTTGTTGGCAAACGCGGGCAGTTGGGGCAGTACCGCCGCGTCGCTGCTGACGTTCGCGCTGGTTACGGGCAGCTTCATCCTGATTGCCGACCTGATGCCCAAGCGCATGGCGATGACCCATCCCGAAGCGGTGGCGGTGCGCATCGTACGTCCAATGATGTTCCTGATTTTTATCCTGAAACCCGTCGTCTGGATTTTCGACGGAATGGCGAACGCGATATTCAAACTCTTCAAAATTTCCACCGTCCGCCAAGAGCAGCTGACTTCGGAAGACATTTACGCCGTCGTCGATGCGGGCGCGCAGGCGGGTGTGTTGAAAGAGCAGGAACACTACCTGATTGAAAATATCTTCGACATGCAGGCGCGCACGGTGACTTCCACCATGAGCACGCGCGAATACATCGCCTATTTCGATAAAAACGACGGCAGCGATACCGTGTTGGAAATCATGTCGGAAAAACCGCACAACAAATTCTTGGTGTGCGATGGCGATTTGGAACGCGTCATCGGCTACATCGAATCACACACGCTGCTGACTTTGTTTTTAAAAGAAAAAGACGTCCGCCTGACCGACAAGCGCGTGTTGCGCAAAG
>ERZ773077.1052-NODE-1052-length-19708-cov-7.914212_pt1 | contig 19708 bp, 22 predicted proteins | sample MGYA00580612_ERZ773077 | MGnify/ENA primary metagenome ERZ773077 (study PRJEB29015, sample SAMEA2737971) | human oral metagenome | biome: human oral; feature: human-associated habitat; material: dental | place: China | collected 2021 ...
AGCGGCAGGGGCACGGCGCGCGCGCGCCCGCCGCCGCTGCGGCTGGCCTCAAACACGCTCACTGCCAGGCCGCCCTGCGCCGCCCGCACCGCCGCCGCCAGCCCGGCCCAGCCCGCGCCAACAATGGCAACGCGCCGCAGCGGGCGCATGGAGGAAGAAGCGGAGGGCATGGCGGTCACGGTCACGGTCACGGGCACAGGCGGCAGGCGGCAGGCGGCAAGCGGCGGATGCTACGGGAACGGGGCCGCCCGCCCATGCCCGGCCTTCCGCCACAATCCGGCGCTTTTGCATCACAAGGAATCAAGCCCATGAACTTGCTCGAACGCCTGCCGTATGAATGGCGGCTGGGCTGGCGCTACACGCGGGCCGGGCGGGCTTCGCGGCGCAACGGCTTCATCTCGTTCATCTCGGCGGCTTCGATGCTGGGCATTGCGCTGGGCGTGGCGGCGCTCATCATCGTGCTGTCGGTGATGAACGGCTTTCAGAAAGACGTGCTGGGGCGCATGCTGAGCGTGATTCCGCACATTGAAATCTTCACGCCCGACGGCCAGGCGCTGCCCGATCCGGCGCTGACGCTGGCCGAGGTGCGGCAAAACCCGCAAGTGGCCGGCGCAGCCCCCTTCATTGGCGAGCAGGGGCTGCTGGCGCGCGGCGACGCGATGAAGGGCGCGGCCATCCGTGGCATCGACCCCGCCGAAGAAACGCAGGTGACGGAAGTGGCCGCGAAGCTGAAGGCCGATGGCGTGCTGGCGCGGCTGGAGCCGGGGCAGTTCCGCATCATCCTGGGGCGCGATCTGGCGCGCGCGCTGGGCGTGGCCGAGGGCGACGCGCTGACGCTGCTGGCCCCCGGCGGACAAGTCACGCCCGTGGGCGTGGCCCCGCGCATGAAGCAAATGACGGTGGCGGGCACCTTCAGCTCCGGCCACTATGAATACGACTCGACGCTGGCGCTGATTCACCTGGACGACGCGCGCCGCATCTTCCGCCAGGAAGGGCCGACCGGCGTGCGCGTGCGCCTGCACGACATGCGCCAGGCCCCGCAAGTGACGCAGGAGCTGGCCGGCACGCTCACGGGCCGCCTCTTGCTGCTGGACTGGCCGCGCCAGAACCGCACCTGGTACGCCGCCGTGCAAATCGAAAAACGCATGATGGCCATCATCCTCACCCTCATCGTGGCCGTGGCCGCCTTCAACCTGGTGAGCACGCTGGTCATGACCGTGCAGGACAAACGCGCCGACATCGCCATCTTGCGCACGCTGGGCGCCAGCCCGCGCAGCATCATGGGCATCTTCATCGTGCAAGGGGCGGTGGCGGGCGTGATCGGCACCCTGGCCGGGCTGGCGCTGGGGCTGGCGGTGGCCTTCAACATCGACGTCATCGTGCCCGCGCTGGAAAAGATGCTGAACACCAGCTTTCTGCCCAAAGACATCTACCTGATCTCGCAAATGCCCAGCGATCCGCAGGCGGGCGACATCATCCCCATCAGCATCATCTCGCTGCTGCTGGCCTTTGCCGCCACGCTCTACCCCAGCTGGCGCGCCAGCCGCGTCAATCCGGCGGAGGCCCTGCGCTATGAATGAGCAACAAGCCGTCTTGCAGGCCAGCGGCCTGACCAAGCGCTTTGCCGAAGGGCAAATCGACGTTGCCGTGCTGCACGGCATAGACCTGACCGTGCGCGCGGGCCAGACGCTGGCCATCGTCGGCCAGTCAGGCTCCGGCAAAAGCACCCTTTTGCACCTGCTCGGCGGGCTGGACGCGCCCAGCAGCGGCAGCGTGCGCCTGATGGGGCAGGACTTCGCCGCCCTCACGCCCGCCCGGCAGGGCCTGCTGCGCAACCGGCACCTGGGCTTTGTCTACCAGTTCCACCACTTGCTGCCCGAATTCAGCGCGCTGGAAAACGTGGCCATGCCCCTGACCATGCGCCGCCTGCCCGCCAGCGCCGCCAACGGGCAGGCCGCGCAAATGCTCGCGCGCGTGGGCCTGGCCGAACGCCTGCACCACCGCCCCGCCGAACTCTCGGGCGGCGAGCGCCAGCGCGTGGCCATCGCCCGCGCCCTGGTCACCCAGCCTGCCTGCGTGCTGGCCGACGAACCCACAGGCAACCTCGACCGCGCCACGGCCGATGCCGTCTTCGCCCTCATGTTCGACCTGGCGGCCCAGCAAGGCACGGCCTTCGTGCTTGTCACGCACGACCAGCAGCTGGCCGCGCGCTGCTCACGCCGCCTCACGCTCACGCACGGAAGGCTGACGGAAGGCTGAAGGCGCGGCCCCGCCCTGCCCCGGCATCCCGCCCGGACATTTCACGCCAGCGCTCCGCGCAGGTATTCCGCCCTTTATTTCGCTCCTCTATTCATAGCATGAGGTCCTAGAACGGATTGCGGTACACGGCATTTTTACCCCTCTGGATTCGCTCCTCTTTTTGAGGCTATTGGCGCCGCCTGGCCAGCGCGGCCTGCCCCCAGGTTCTGCCTGCAGGCAGACTGCGGACAGGTTTTCAGAATCCGCTCTCAAGGCCTGTTCTCAAACCCAAAACGAATAGCGAAATTCCCCATGTGCCCCAAAGACCGATGCGCCGTGGCAAGTGCTGGCCAAGCACTTTGCTGAAATGAGCAAAAGAGGGGGCCACGGTTTTGAGGCGCTGCCCAAGCGCCAGGTTGTGGAGAGGACTTTTGCCTGGTTGAGTCAATCTCGCAGGCGCTCCAAAAACGACGAAATCACTGCCCTCTTCAGCCGAAGCCTTCGTGAAGATCGCCTGCATTCGGCGCGGTCAGGCTCCTGAAATAACACTTTTGGGGCAGCCTCTTCAGGGCTTTTCGTACTGCACGAAGATTTCGTTGGGCTTGACCATGCTCAGATCGTGGCGCGCCTTTTCTTCCACGGTATCCAGGCCGTCGCGCAGGTCGGCCACTTCGGAAGCGAGCTGGTCAATTTGCAGCTGGGCCTGCGCGTTGGCGGCTTTTTGCTCGCGCAGGCGTTGGCGCAGTTCGGCCACTTCAGGCAGGCTGCCACGGCCGGTTTGCAGTTGCACGTGCAGCGCAGCGAGCAGCAGCAGAAGAATGGCGACGACGATGCGTTGGGTCATGGCAGGCCTGGCAGGGCGCGTTCAGCAAGGGCGGGCGGAGAAGGGCGGATGCTATCGTTTCTGGAACGCCGCCGCGCCTTCTTCCGGCCCGCGCGGCGGCGCGTCAGCGCAGGTTGTAGAAGGCGTCGCGGCCCGGGTACACCGCCGTGTCGCCCAGGTCTTCTTCGATGCGCAGCAGCTGGTTGTATTTGGCCATGCGGTCAGAGCGCGAGAGCGAGCCGGTTTTGATTTGCCCGGCGTTGGCGCCCACGGCAATGTCGGCAATGGTGCTGTCTTCCGTTTCGCCGCTGCGGTGGCTGATGACGGCGGTGTAGCCCGCGCGCTTGGCCATTTCAATGGCCTGGAAGGTTTCGGTCAGCGTGCCGATCTGGTTGATTTTGATGAGGATGGAGTTGGCAATGCCGCGCTCGATGCCTTCTTTCAGAATCTTCGTGTTGGTCACGAACAGGTCATCGCCCACCAGCTGCACTTTTTTGCCCAGCCGTTCGGTGAGCAGTTTCCAGCCGTCCCAGTCGCCTTCGGCCATGCCGTCTTCGATGCTGATGATGGGGTATTTGTCGGCCCAGGCGGCCAGCATGTCGGCCCAGGCGCTGGCGGTGAGCTGAAGGCCGCCTTCGCCAGCCAGCACGTATTGGCCGTCTTTGTAGAACTCGCTGGCGGCGCAGTCCAGGCCCAGCACGATGTCTTGCCCGGCCGTGTAGCCCGCCTGGTCGATGGCTTGCAGGATGAGTTCAATGGCCGCTTCGTGGCTGGGCACGTTGGGGGCAAAGCCGCCTTCGTCGCCCACGGCGGTGGGCATGCCTTTGTCGTTGATGATTTTCTTGAGCGCGTGAAACACTTCCGCGCCCTGGCGCAGCGCCTCGCGGAAAGACGGCGCGCCCACGGGGATGATCATGAATTCCTGCAAGTCCAGGCTGTTGTTGGCGTGCGCGCCGCCGTTGATGACGTTCATCATGGGCACCGGCAGCTGGCAGCCGTTCATGCCGCCAAAGTAGCGGTACAGCGGCAGGCCGCTTTCTTCGGCGGCGGCGCGCGCCACGGCCATGCTCACGGCCAGCGTGGCATTGGCGCCCAGGCGGTTTTTGTTGTCGGTGCCGTCCAGCTCGATCAGGGTTTTGTCCAGAAAGGCTTGCTCGCTGGCGTCCAGCCCCATCACGGCTTCGGTGATTTCGGTGTTCACGTGCTCCACGGCGCGCAGCACGCCTTTGCCGCCGTAGCGTTTTTTGTCGCCGTCGCGCAGCTCGATGGCTTCGCGGCTGCCGGTGGATGCGCCGCTGGGCACGGCGGCGCGCCCCATCACGCCGCTTTCCAGCAGCACGTCGCATTCAACGGTGGGGTTGCCCCGGCTGTCCAGAATTTCGCGGCCCACGATATCGACGATGGCGCTCATGAGGTTTCTCCTTTTCGCAAATGGTTGGGAATGAATGTGGAAGGATTGCTCCTGAAACGGGAGCGGATGAAAGGGTCTGAAAACGGCTTCAGCGCCCATTGGACGGGCGCTACAACTATTGAAACAGGAGCAAAAAAACAGGGGCGACAAACGGGCGGGCGGGCTGCCCGCCTTATCTCTACAGGCCCTCGACGCAGATCATGTTGAACACGCCCGCGCCTTCGCGCGCCTGGCGCGCCTTGCGGTATTCGGCGCTGTCGTAAAAGGCGCGCGCCGCCGCGTAGCTGGGAAAGCGGATGATCACCGTGCGCTCGTGCGCCGCGCCTTCCAGCACCTGCTGCTGGCCGCCGCGCGCGATGAATTCGCCGCCATGCGCGGCCACGGCCTTGGTGCTCCACTCGCGGTACTCGGCCATTTGCTCTGGCTTGGTGATGTCGATGTTGGCAATGATGTAACCGTAGGGCATGGGGTGTGGCTCCGGTGGGGGGTTAGGGCTTGTGGGGGGCGCTATTGCCGCCCGCTTGTTGGGTCAACTGCTCGGCCAGCTGGCGGATCATGGGCTGGGGCAAACGCACGGCCAGGTCAATGTCGCTGTGCGGGCCAAAGTGCGCGCCCCCGTGCGCGGCGCTGCCAAACAGCCAGGCCACCCGGGCCTGGGGCAACACCTGTTGCACGGCCTGGGTGATGTGCTGGGGGGCATTGAGGTGCATCAACATGAAAGCGCATGCTAGATCGTGACGGTGCGAACTTATAGATCCCAGTGTTTTTTGAACAAGCCCAAGAGTTGTTCCTGGCGTTTTGCAAGCAATGCCGGAGTCCACTCTGTTGCAGCGCGCACTTCTTGTGTCAGGACAAAAGGTGAGGCGGTACCCCTGCCTTTAAAGTAAACATCCTTTTTCTTGGCGAAATCGAAGTTGCCGGCTGATGAGTTTTTCTTTCGATCGAGCGGAACAAGATTGGCCAAACGGTGCGTCCAAGCCTCTCGCTCATCCTGATCTGGAAACCATTTAAGCCATTGCGAACCTGCTTTAGGCGTCTGGGGCAGTACGTGCTCCAGTGATACAGGATCTTGGAGCTTGACACCCCCTGGTTGGCGCAACCACGACTCAAGGCGAAGAACCAATGCCATTCGTGCCTTCAGAAAATCGGTGTATATATCACCGTCAAGCGCAGATACAAAATTTTCCCTTTGTCTGTTGCTAAGTTCAAGGGTCTCTAATTTTTCGACGGCGCCATCGAAATTTTCCAATTCAATCTCTCTGGTTAGTCCGGAATAGATTTCAATGCGCTTGAATATATCCACCCTTGTTATCCAAAGGAAATAGGTGAGGCGCTCTAGTTTTTTTAGAAAATTTTTGATTAATTCTGGATTTTTTCGAAAGCGTTTGCAGTAGAGTAGCGCTGGGGGAGCCCAGTCTTTGAAATCCACACGATTGAGCCAAGAAAGGTGCTCGTTGATCTCATCTTCGTGTTTGGTGTTTTCAAAACTGGCGTTACGTATAAAGTCCCAGACTTCGGCGTAGGGTTCAATAACTTTGTCGATTAGAGTGTCAGGTGTTTTGTATTCTTTTACGTACTCTTGAAACTCTTTGATCAGTGTGCCCCTCTGCTTTTGTTTTGCATAAATACTACGAATGTGAGAAAACAACTCTCCGAAAGCCTCGCGGCCAAGATCGTTTTCTATGCGGCTCCACTTCTTGGCATAGTCGTTACTCTCCTTTTGATCTTTTGTTTCGCGCAGCACTCCCAGTACTTGGGCTTTGAGAATGTCGATAGGGGCTAGGTCAAGTCCTCGATTATTTAGTACAGAAAAAATACGATAGGCGGCTTCAAGATCTGGCGTAGAAATAACGACCAGCGAGCACTCTTGAGCCAAAAATTGCCATAGCTTGTTCTGGTCTTCTGGCGGCAGGCTGCCAACCTTTTCTCGCAGGTGCTTGGCGTTTTCATAGTAACGCAGGCGGCTGTCTCGCAACCTTGCACTACTGCTTATTAACTGGGGAAAGCCGTGAGGTTCCTGAATATTGGTGCGGAAAAATTCAGCATCTTCCTGACGGGCTGTTAAACGGTATTGGTTCTTCTCACCCAGAGAGGTCATGCCTTCGTGATAGAGAAATTTAGTAATATCTTTTGCTGCCGCTGGTGGCATGGCGTCACGTAGCGCGGCGAGTAAAATTGTTAGGGTTGTTAAACGCTGCTGCCCGTCGACAACTGAAGATTTTGAATTGCGATTATCTTTAATGAGGACAATACTGCCAAGAAAATACTGCCTATCCTGACGGGGATCTTGCATGGCAGCAACCAGGTCATCAAACAACTCACCTGCCTGCTCGGTCGTCCAAGCATAGGGGCGCTGGTAGTTCGGAATTTCAAACGCATAATCACCGCCAAAAATCTCGCGGATCAGTTTGTCATGGGCTTCAAGTGTTTTAGCCATTGCATAAGCTCCTAGTTGTGATAATGTTGAAATCAAGCCCTAAAGTGCTGCTCCAAAAAACCCTGTTTCTTTGTAACCGCATCCAGCGCCAGCAGGGTTTCCAGCAGCGCTTTCATGTGCTTGAGGGGCACGGCATTCGGCCCATCGGAAAGCGCTTTGGCGGGGTCCGGGTGCGTTTCCATGAACAGGCCTGCCACACCCACAGCGACTGCGGCGCGGGCCAGCACAGGCACCATTTCGCGCTGGCCGCCGCTGCTGGTGCCCAGGCCGCCGGGCAGCTGCACGCTGTGCGTGGCGTCAAACACCACGGGCGCGCCCGTCTCGCGCATGATGGCCAGGCTGCGCATGTCGGAAACGAGGTTGTTGTAGCCAAAGCAGGCGCCGCGCTCGCAGGCCATGAAGCGGTCTTCGGGCAGGCCCGCCTCGCGCGCGGCGGCGCGGGCTTTGCCGATGACGTTTTTCATGTCGTGCGGGGCCAGAAACTGACCCTTTTTGATGTTCACCGGCTTGCCGCTTTGCGCCACGGCGCGGATGAAATCGGTCTGGCGGCACAAAAAAGCCGGGGTTTGCAGTACATCGACCACGGCGGCGGCAGCGGGGATTTCGGCTTCGGTGTGCACGTCGGTCAGCACGGGCACGCCCACCTCTTTTTTGACTTTGGCCAGGATGTGCAGCCCCTTTTCCATGCCGGGGCCGCGAAAACTGCTGCCGCTGGAGCGGTTGGCCTTGTCGTAGCTGCTTTTGAAGATGAAGGGAATGCCCAGCGCCGAAGTGATTTCCTTGAGCTGCCCGGCCACGTCGATTTGCAATTGTTCGGATTCGACCACGCAGGGGCCGGCGATGAGAAACAGGGGCCGGTCAAGGCCGATGGGAAAGCCGCAGAGGTTCATGGCGAAAGTGTCTGGAATCGGAAAAGTGCGAAATGCGCGACTGGGCGCGCCTGGGGCGAACGGGCGATTTTCGGCAATCTCCCGGCCGGGCCAGGCCAGCGATGCAGCGTCAGCCGAAAAAAGCGGCCAGCGCGGGCGCAAGGAGAGCGGGCGCGTCGCGCTGGGCATCGTGCCCGGCAAAAGGCGCATTGAGCAAGGCGCTGCCAGCGATGCGCTGCTGCAAGGCGGCCAGCTCTTGCAGGCTGCACAGCTCGTCTGCGTCGCCCCGTATCAGCAAGGTGGGCGCAGTAATGGCGCGCACGGCTTCGCCGGGGTAGTTGCCGGGCTGCGCGTTGGTCCACAAGGTTTTGACGGCTTGCAGCAGGCGGGCGAAATCAGGCTGCGGATTGCAAGCCTGGTAGTCAGGCAAGGCGTTGGGGAACAGGCCCGCCCAGTCGTCTTGCGTCAGCCCTTGCAGCATGGGCAGCGCGGGGTCATCCGCCGCCAGCCGCCATTGCGCGCCGATGGCGGCCAGTTGCAGCACTTGGAACGGGCCGTTTTCAGCCGCCAGCCGGTAACCCGCAATGCCGCCGTCGCTAAAGCCCAGCACGCGCGCCGCTGCAATGCCCAATTGCCGCATGACGGCGATCACATCCGACTGATACAGGGCATACGTGAGCGCCTGGCTGCCCAGCGTGGAGCGGCCATGCCCGCGAAAGTCCATGCCAATGAGGCGCAAGCGCTGGGCCAGCGCGGGCAGCACGGGGTTGAGATCGCGCATGTCACCCAGGCCGCCATGCAGGCAGAGCAAAGGCGGGCCATCTGGCTGGCCTGCCTCTTCCACATAGATCTGCGCGTCGCCCACGGGCAGAACGCGCCCGCAGGCGTGATTGAAAGCGGTGCGGATGGAGGGCATGGCCGTGCCTTTCAAGCGGTGAAGGAAGACGGGAAAAACGGAGGCAGACGCGCGGGAAGCCGGCGGCGTGCGGCGGGCATTGTGCGCTTGTGCTCTTGAACAACGGGCGCATTCGGGGGCTTCTGGCCACTGCCAGCGCCTTCGCTGGCGCCGACGCATCGCTGAAGCGGCGCTTGCGGCCGCTTGTCCAGGCGGGCCGCCGATGAGCTGGTTCCACACGGACCAGACACATCAAAAACAAGAGCAAATATAAAGGGGTCTAAATGACTTTCAGCGCAGTTTCGACCAGGACATCATGCTATCGAATCAAGAGCTAATAAAGGCCCTCAAACCCACTGGGGCCACGCTGCGGCGTCCCTGCGCCCCGTGGCGTTAGGGTCTGTTGGAAAGCCCTTGAAACTACGCGCTGGCTGCCATCAAGCCCTGCACATCACGCCCGCCGCCTCCAGCAGCTGCGCCGTCTCGAACAGCGGCAGGCCCATGATGCCGCTGTAGCTGCCGCTGATGTGCTCGATGAACGCCGCCGCCCGCCCCTGCACGCCGTAAGCGCCGGCCTTGCCGCGCGGCTCGCCGCTGGCCACATAAGCGGCAATGCGGCTGGCGCTCAAACAGGCCAGGCGCACTTGCGAGCGGCTCAAGGCCGCCAGCGGCTGCCCCGCCAGCGGCCACAGGCGGATGGCCGTGAGCACTTCATGCGTGCGGCCCGACAGACGCGCCAGCATGCGGGCGGCTTCGTCATCGTCTGCGGGCTTGCCAAAGATTTCACCGTCCAGCGCCACCGTGGTGTCGGCGCAAAGCACGGGCGCGGGCGGCAGGCCGCGCGCTTGCAGGCGCTGCACGGCCGCTTGCAGCTTCAGCCCCGTCACGCGCTGCACGTAGCGATCGGGCGGCTCGCCGGGCAGCACGGCTTCCAGCGCTTCGGCGTCTTCGCCCGCTTCGGGCAGCAGCAATTCGTGATGCACGCCGATTTGCTCCAGCAACTGGCGGCGGCGCGGACTTTGTGAGGCCAGGTAAATCATGGCGGGCAGGCTACTGCATTTCGTTGGCGGCCTCCACGCGCTCACTCGCGGTGATAGGGATGCCCCGCATTCACCGACCAGGCGCGGTAGAGCTGCTCGATCAGCAGCACGCGCGCCAGGGCGTGCGGCAGCGTCAAGTCCGACAGGCGCAGGCGCTCGTGGGCGGCCTCGCGCAGTGCGGCATCCAGCCCGTCCGGCCCGCCAATAAGCAAGGCCACGCTGGCATTCATGCCTTGCGCCTGCTGCCAGTGCTTCAGGCGCGCGGCCAGCGCCTGCGTGCGCAGCGCCTGGCCGCGCTCGTCCAGCGCCACAAGGTGCGCGCCCTTGGGCAGCGCCGCCTCAATGCGCACGCGCTCGGCGGCCATGAGTTGCGCCGCCGTTTTGCCGCCCGCGCGCGGCTCGGCCTTGATGGCTTTGAGCTGCACTTTCAGCTCTGGCGGAAAGCGCTTGGCGTAGTCGTCCCACGCCGCTTGCGCCCAGGCCGGCATGCGCTGGCCGACGGCGATGATGGTGAGTTTCATGTGGCAAAAGAGGCGGCAAAAGCGGCAAGAAAAATGATTTTGCAGACGGCCAGACGCGAGAGGCCGTATTCAGCCGCCGTGCAGCCCGCCCAATGGGCTTTTCCGCACTGCTGGCGACCTGCACGCCTGTCTGCATTCATCGAAAACAGGAGCAAATTCAAGAGGTCTGAAATACCGTTTCTCGCAGATTTCACCAAGACCTCATGCTATGGTTTAAAGAGCAAAAAATCTTTGCGTATTCAACCCCGTTGCTCACTGGCCGCGTCTTGCATCTTGCTTTGCGTTTTTTGCTATCCGCCTGCCACCCCCGTCTCTTGCGGTTTGGGGTATGTGGTTTTCAGCGGCCTGCCTTGGCGGCGGCAAGGGCTTGGCGCTGGCGTTCGCGCCGGGGCAGCGTGCCCCATTGCTGCCAGCGCGCGCGGCTGAGGCTGAAGCGTTCTGCTTGTTGGCCGTTGTACGGCGCCAGGCCCACGCGCTCAAAGCCCAATACGCGCAGGCAGTGCGCGGCCGACCGGTTGCGTGGCGAGCAGTGGCCAAAGACCTGCTCCCGCTTCAAGGTTTGAAAGGCCTGGTTCAGCAGCCATTCGCCGCCGTCGAGCGCCAGCGCCGCGCCCCATGCGTCAGGGCTGAGGCGCGCGCCTATTTCCAGGGCATCTGGCGCATCCATGAGGTGCACCAGACTGAACCAGCCGCAAAACTGCCAGGTGGGCGCCTCAACCAGGGCCAGCAAGGTTTCATGAATTTCGCCCTCGGCATAGGCTTGGCGGGCCTGCGCGACGCTTTCGGCATCGGGCGCGATGGCTCTGCACGCCAGATGCCAGTGCCTTCATACTGCCGGTAAAAGCGCTGCATGCCGTCGATGAAGCGCTGTGCGGCATTTGTGGTGTCCAGCGGTAAATCATCCATCAGCAACTCACGCACGCGAGGGTTCTGGTGCATGTGCGCAAGGTCAGCGGCATCTTGCCAGGTGAATTCGCTGATTCTCAGGCGCGCGCTGACTTGAAGGTTCTGAATGGGGCAGGACGGCAAATTCATCATGAAGCAGCGGCAAATGACGGAGGCGTGAAAGCCGGCGCGTGTTTTGTTTGCCGTCCGCCCGGGCCACGTGTTTATTTCAGAAGCACGTTCGAAATAATCTGAACGCTGGTGTGCAGGCGCGCCAGGCACAGGCGCCTGGCTGGGCAACCGCGCGATGCGCCTCCGCGCCTTTGTTTCGGCCTGCCTGCGGGTGGCTTAGGGATGGTTTTTGACGAAGAGGCAATCCAGAAACCGGGCTTGCATCTGGCTGGTGGTTTCGCCGCTGGCGGGCGGCACGGTCAGCGTGCGGGCCAGCTGAGGGCTTTCGCCATGAAAACCGTACACCTCAGCGGCTTGGCTGGCGCCGCCGCTGGTTTGCGACGCTGGCGCGGGCCAGCCGCCAGCCACCGGCGAAAAACCGGCAGCTGGCAAAAAGGAGGAAGCGAGAGGGTTCATGACGCGGCCAAAAGCAGTTTGCAAAAAATCGTGACGCCAATGCTATTCGGTTGCGAACTTTTGCGCCACTAGGATCGTTCCCAGGGGGGGGATTACCTATTCAGGTCTGAACAGGGTTGGATGGATGCGCTTTTTCAGCCCCTTGAGGTCCGGCGGCCGCGCCCCAGCATTCTTCGGATGCTCTGGACGCCCATCGTCCGCAAGTTTCGGCATAGGCTGCGCGTGCTGGATTTACTGTTACTCTTTTTTTGGAAGCTCTTCGAAGCCCATAGCCGCCTGCCATGCCTCACCTGATCATTGCCGATGCTCACCGCGCCAGCATCTTGCCCTTGCCTGTGGACGATAGCGCGCCCTTGCCCAGCGGTGCGCGCTTGCCGCCCCTGGCGTGCCCCTGGGCCGCCCGCCTGCCACGGCTGGCCGCGTTGCTGCGCCGCATGCAGGTGCAGGCCCGCTATCTGCTGGCCGACGACGCCCCGCTTACGCCGCTGGAGCTGGCGCAAGCCTTGGCCTACGGTCTGCCCCATGCCGCAGATGACCCCGCCTGCATTCCTTGGGCCGCTTTTGAAACGGGCGCTGTTGGCGTGCCTTGCGCCTGGTTCACCCCTTGCCAATGGTTGCTCGGCATGGACCATGCTCTGCTGGCCGACCCTGCCGCCTTGGCGCTGCCGTCCGAACAAGCCCACGCCCTGCGCGAGGCCGTAGCCCCCCTGTTGGCTGAAGCGGGCATGACCTTGCTGGCTGACCCAACGCCGCAACCGCCATACCTGCGATGGCTGGCTCAAGGCGAGCCGCTGCGCCGCCTGCCCACCTGCACGCTGGCGCGCGCGTGTCAACAACGGCTCACCCCCAGCTTGCTGCCGCGCCTGCCCGCTGCGCTCATGCGCCTGCAAAGCGAAATCCAGATGCTGCTGCAAACGCACCCCATCAACACTGCCCGCGAAGCAGCGGGCCAGCCCCCTGTCAATGCTCTGTGGATTAGCGGAGCAGGCGTGATCGATGCTCCTTGGGCCGCCCATGCTGATGTGCAAACCTTTACCCTCTTGCGAGACCTGCCTTCATATGCTGCCGGCCCTGACGTGGCAGCCTGCTGGCAAGCGGCAGACGCTGCCTGCGCTCCGTTGCTTCAGCAGCCCGGCGCACGCATGACTCTTTGCACCGCCAATGCCTGTCTCACGCTAACCCCTGCTCCACGCCACTGGCTGTTTCGCCTGCTGGGGCGCTGAGGTCACCAGCTGCCGCTCCCTGTCTGTAAACAGATTCACAGGCACTGCTGCGGATCGTGCGCGCCGATGGCCTTTGGCGCAAACACGGCCCATGCACAGCGGCAGGAGGGAAGCAGTTTTTTTGACGTCTACCGCCCTTTGGCGAGTGGCAATAGGCCGCCAGGCGTTTTTTGCGGCATAGATGCAACATAGAGCGCGACTACACTTTTTACTTGCCGCAGCCGCCGATGCGGCTGGCTTGCCGCGTTTTTCTTGATTGCAAGGACCCTGCGCATGAGCATGACATTTGCCCCTGCTGCCTTATCTGCTGAATCGTCTGAACCTGCAGATCCGGTGCGCACACTGTATTTGCTGGATGACAACGACCAGTTCCGCGCCACGGCCAAGTGGTGGCTAAGCGGTGCAGGTTATCAGGTGGAAGACTTTTGCGACGCACGCCAAGCCATAGAAGCACTGAAACAACTGGATGGCGCAGCCATTGCACAGGCTTGTCTGCTGCTGGATGTGCGCATGCCAGTCATGAGCGGATTGCAAGTGCATGACGAATTGATTGCTCTGGGCATTACTGGCGCGGGCGCCACTCCGGCGCTGCCCGTGGTGTACATGACGGGCCATGGGGATGTGCCCCTGGCCGTGAAGGCCATGGAAAAAGGCGCCATCACCTTTCTGGAAAAACCCTTTGAGGGCGCCGCGCTGGAAGAAGCCCTCAAGCGCGCTTTTCAAAGCCACCGCGCGCCGTCTGATAGCCCTGCCGCCCCTCCTTGTGCCGAATACGCCAGCCGTTTGTCCAGCCTGAGTCCGCGTGAAGCGCAAATCATGCGGGAAGTGGTCAAAGGCAAGATCAGCAAGGTCATCGCGCGCGAGCTGGACATCAGCACCAAAACCGTAGAGATGCACCGCAGCCGCGTCATGCTGAAGATGAAAGCCAAATCTGTCGTGCACCTGACCCACATGGCTTTGGCCCAGCGAGTGTTGTAACCCCAGCGCCCTGCCAGAAGGACATCAGAAAGCAAATTTGCTCCAGCATGCGCTGCAAACAAGGGGCACTGCTCATCAAACAGCAAGAGACATAGGGGTTTCCTTTTATGTTGCGCTCATGACATAGGGATCGTTCCCAGCTGGGAACGATCCCTATGGCGCAAGCCGCGCGAACCCGGTTTAATACGCCCAACAGGCAACGCGAGCAAAGCGATGCTTGGTTACCAGGAAGGTCAGGTGCCAAAACGCTTGATCATCACAACCGGCCCTAACGGGTCATCTCAACCTTGAAGGAGAGTAAAAATGATTGGTGCAGCATTAGGTGTATTTGCTGGTGTTATTGGTGGTGGTGGCGGCGGCATGCTGGGCGGTTTGCTTGGCGGCAGCGGCTTGCTGGGCGGCATTGGTCAACTGCTCGGCGGCTTTTTGGGTAGCAGCAATGCTGCTGGTATTGGTAGAGCGTTGGAGGGATTCTCTCCTGCCAACATCATCAACGCTACCGCTAATCTGGTTAATAGTATTGTCGGCAACTCAGCCAAAGAAACTGTTAATACTTTGCACAAAGAAGATGGCATGCCAAAATTTGTGCGTGATACGATTTATAAGGCTATTGACGATGTTGTGAAGCAATACCAGAAAAAAGTTGACGATCCGAAAGCCCAAGATGCCCTTAATGAGGCGACCAAGGATGACGCGCTGAAAGAAATCAAGGATCTTACGAAAAAGCTGCTTGATAAAGTGCGTGACATCATGAACAAAAATACTGCGGAGCAAACGCAGGAAGCGGGCGGGGCTGCATCGGGCGCGGAAAAGAAAAAATCTGCAAAAAGTTGGTTTGCCGCTATTGCTGAAGCAATGGGTAAAGTCTACGGTGCCAAGACGGCTGAAGTTGTACGTTTGTCTGAACTTGTCAGCAATGTAGCTGACAAGCAATCCAAACTGAATGAAAAGGCTAAAGAAGTTGGGGCAGAAGATAAAAAAGGTAATAAGGAGATAGAAGATGATCGTCAGAAATTGGCCGCTGAAATGACAAAAGCGCAGACTGAGTTGCAAGCCGCATCTCAAGAAATGAAACTGATCAGTGAGACCGTTTCTACGTTACTGAAGAGTGTTGGCGAAGCCCTTGCAACTATGGCTCGCAAGCAGTAATGTCTTGACAATCAAGAAGACAGGCGGTTTTACCGCCTGTTTTTATTTCTCATACTCCTATGTCTACCAATAAAATAACCGCTATTGCGACGTTAATTATTTTAACGTTTGTAAATCTTAACGCTCACGCTTTCTTTATCATTGATTTCAATGAGAAGTGGCTCCGCGAAGATGCCTACAATCGCGCAATGAATCAGGCAAAGAAAAATCTCAGGCCTTTAAGCGAGGTCGAAACAGATGATTCCCCTGATGTTAAGACTGATATCTTGTATACCGGCAGCTTGGTTCGCGCAGGAGAAGAATTTATTGCGGATATGGATGGCGTCAATCAGCTATCCCAGCTATTTCCTCCAGAGCGCCGCCCTGAGGCCAAGCGGATGTTTGTGGAGATCATTGACAAGTTCAACGCAAGCGTCGAGAATCTTTATCAAGTCCCGAAGGAAAATGTGGCTACGGGTCTGATAACGCTGCTTGGCGGTGCGTATGCGGCCTATTACAACAAGCCTTTGCCTGATAATGTAGTTAAACCGGCTTTCTTGCAGGTGGCTTCCTTTTTGAGAAAGAAAGCGGAATTGTTTGAAGGAAAATCTTCTACAGAAATGGTGAATTCATATCAGCTATCAGTGGGTTTGGGCATGTTACTCATGCTGCTGCAGGCCGAGTTACAGAAAAATCCTAACCCCGCACATGAGGAGGAGCTAAAAACTATAGGCAGAAGTGTATTTCAAGCAGTGCTAGGCGTTGAACCTGAGCGGGTCAGCTTCACTTCGTCAGGCATCGTCTTTAGATAAGAATTTAAACCAATTTTAGAAAATCTTATCTTCGTGAAGCCTGTAGGCGATTGCGCCGGATTCTTATTGTGCATTCAGAGGAATGCCTTGTGCTGCATATTATCATATTACCGCAGGATTCTGCGAAACGGTCTGAAGGCTGTCGCGGTGCGCAAAAAGCCGTAGCCCGCACGTTTGGCGTCGTAATTACAGTTTTGGCGCTGTGGCTTATTTGTGCATCATCGGCCCAGGCTTGGGGCATCAGCCTGGATACGCTGAGCGCATTGATGGAGCAAGATACACTCAATCGCATGATGGCGGAGCAGGCGCGATTACGGAATATTGATACCGATACGACTTTGTCCAGGCCGCTTCCAAAAGAGTCGCCGCTGGCCTCTGGCAATTGGGAGGCGGGTTATGGCGAGGTGCGCGGGCGCTTTAGCAAGGAAAGAGGTTTTGCATTTCTCGCGGGCCAATATGGCCTGGGGGACGACTACAGTGAACGTAAATGGTATTTCAAGCGACTCGCCCTGGATTTCAATCATACGCAGCCTGCATTGTGGGACGTGCCGATGAACAATCTGGCTACGGGCATGGCAGCCCTTGTGGCCAGCGGATATCGAGTTTATTCTGGCCGGCAGGTGGAAGCGGCATGGATGAAGCCTGTTTTTCTTCAGATGGAGGCGGCCATGCTGAAGAACAATAAAATCGTGCAGATGGACTATTCCGACAAGGGGTATCTGTATCAGGTGATGATATGTCTTGCCATGGACTTGGAGGCGCGTTCAAAGCAAGCCTCGAGTCCCGAGATGAAGGCGCAATGGAAAGAAATGGGCGGTCAGGTGCTGTCTACCGTTTTGCATGTGCCACCAGATAAAGTGGTGCTGGGTCCCAAAGGCATAACATTTAAATAGTGATTGTGGCAAGAGTCGCCGAATGAGAATTATTAGGCAAAGTGGGCGAGATAAAAGTTCATGGATTACCGTCATGTTTTGGCTGCAATGTAGATGGCATAAGATTAATCTGCGTTTTCCATATTCGATAATTTGTAGCAAGGGTTGAGCGGCTCCGCAAAGAATGTTTTTCCCGATGACGCTGTATTGTGTGCGATCAGTTCGAAATAAAGCTGGTGAATCTTCTGGCTATATTCAGATGAAATCTGGGCTGCATTGGTTTCATTTTTTCATTTTCTTCAACAACAGACGAGGATTTGATATGCGCAAAACATTTTGCATCCTGCTTGCAACAGCCAGCCTGTGGGTGGCGCCGTGGGCGCATGGACTGACGCCCCCTTCAGTAATGGAAGGCATGTCCACTTCAGGTGCCAAGGTCAATGAATTGATATCAGGCGATACGCTACGATCATTATTGTCGAATACGACAGAGGACCCGAAACAAAATACATTGTCCGGTACTGTGGGCACGGCCATTGAGAAACCAACCGGCACGGCTGGAATTGACATGCTGGTTGCAGGCTACCAAGACGCCCAAAAGGCCGAGGCCCGCAAGCTTTTTGCAAAAATAATTGACATGTTTGAGCCTGTGGCGCAAAAGCTGGAAGTGCCTGCGTATGACATGGGGTCAGCAGCGGCAGCGCTGATTGCGAGCAGTTATGCCGCATACAAGAACGAAGTGCTGCCCAACGAGTATTTCAAGCCATTGGCCCAGCAGATGCAGCAGGTGTTCATGGCCGATGCGAAGTTTGCGCAGATGTCCGCTCAGGAAAAGCAGCGCATGTATCAGGTTCTGGTGGGTACAGGCATGTTCTTGACCATGGCCCAGATGGATAACATGAAAAACCCGGATCCGCAAATTACCGCGCAATTGCAGTCGGCAGGCAAGGAATTTTTGAGCCGTTTCACGCACATGGATGCAGCCAGCATCAAGCTGGATGAAAACGGCTTGAGCCAGGTTCGATAAAGCGCGCAGCGCTGCCAGCCATCTCCCAGAACAACAGCCTCTGCATGGTTTCTCTTCAGGAGAGTTTCATGAGATTGAGTTGTGCTGGATTTTCATCATGCGTCGCAATGACTGGCAGATGGCGGATTTGTTTGGCGGCGCTATGTCTGGCTATGCCTGTGGCGGCTGGCGCGTGGGGAGATGCAGCCTGGGGATACAGTTATGATTATGTGACAGACGCGCTTGAAAGCGACAGGATGTGGCGTCTTATCCAGCAGCAGTCCCAAAAAGACGAGAAAGGCAATAAAAAACCATCTGAATCAGCGCCCAAACGCTCTCCGCTAGATTTGGGTGACGTGGGGAATATGTCTTCCGGCCAGCGCCTGAGTGATACGCGCGCGCCTGAAATGCTGGCTTCGCGCATATATGAGCGCGAGAATTTCATAGACCGCTCGCACATGTTTCAGAGATTAATTGTCGATTTCAATCTGAAGGTGGCTCCGGCTTATGGGATTCCACCCAATAATCTGGCTTCGGGTATGGCGGTTGCCCTGGCGGGCGCCTGGACGACCTATAAGGGGCAGGCGTTTCCTGATGCCTATATCAAGCCGCTGGAGCAGCAGCTTGAAAAAGTGATGCAGGAAAACGAGAAGATCAAATCCATGCGTGTCCGCGACAAGGTGTTTACCTATCAGACGCTGGTAGGCATGGGCATGTGGCTGTTTGCCTTGCAGCAGGAGCTTCAGAAAAAGCCCAATATACAGGAGCAGGCGCGAATGAAGGCCATGGGCGACAATTTACTGAAAAGTCTGCTAGGCGTGCCGCCTGAGCGGGTGAGTTTCACGTCGTCCGGAATGGAAATATCGCAATGAATTTTTAACTCACAACGGGAAATGAAAATGTCAAATCAGAAACTTAATGATACCACGATTGCCAAGCCAGCGGATATGGTAGGTATGGACGTACTTGTGGCAGGCTATCAGGATGAGCAGAAGGCCGAGGCTCGCAAAACATTCACCCGCATGATTGAAATGTTCGAATCTCTGGCGGAAAAGCTTGGTGTGGATGCTTATGACATGGGGTCGGCTTCCGCCGCGCTGATTGCAGGCTGCTATGCGGCGTACCACAACCGGGAGCTGCCAGCGGAGTATTTCAAGCCCCTGGCCCGTCAGATGAAAATCGTGCTGGCTGTCGATCCGAAATTCGCCGGAATGTCCATGACGGAAAAACAAAGCATGTATCACATTCTGGTGGGCGCTGGCGTGTTCTTGACCATGGCCCAAATGGAAAATATGAAAAACAAGAATCCGCAAGTGGCGGCGCAACTGAAGGAGGCGGGCAAAGAGTTTCTGAGCAAGTTCGCGCAAATGGATATCCGACACGTCAAACTGGATGAAAACGGTTTGAGAGAGATTAAATAGAAACAAGATTTGGGAAGCGGGCATGTGCTTCCAGCATGTCGGCATGCATAGGGCTTGTCATCAATCATGAAGAGTCGAGCCTGAAGCCTGCGGGCGAGAACCCAGAAGAGGGGCCATGGCCAGAAGATACGCGTTGCTCGACGATCAGTGGGAGCGCATCAAGGATTGGCTGCCCGAGCGTGCCGGCCAGCCAGGAGCACAGGACAACCGCTTGTTTGTCAATGCCGTGCTGCTACCGGGCCGGCATCCCCTGGCGCGATCTGTTGGCACGTTTCGGAGACTTCCGGGTGGCGCTTCCGGGTGGCGCACCTGCGTCACAGCCGCTGGAGCTACAGCGGTGTATGGCAACAGGTCTTTGAAGCCCTGGCGCAGCAGGCCGACAACGAGTACGCAATGATCGGCTCGACCATCGTGCGAGCGCCCCCAGCACGGTGCAGGGATAAAAGGGGGGAGCGCCGCAAGCCATCGGACACAGCCGCAGCGGGCTGAGCGCCAAGATTCACGCAGCGGCGGATGCACTGGGCCACCGGATTTCATCTCACGCCAAGGCAGGCGAACGGC
>ERZ773077.1062-NODE-1062-length-19573-cov-2.898658_pt1 | contig 19573 bp, 16 predicted proteins | sample MGYA00580612_ERZ773077 | MGnify/ENA primary metagenome ERZ773077 (study PRJEB29015, sample SAMEA2737971) | human oral metagenome | biome: human oral; feature: human-associated habitat; material: dental | place: China | collected 2021 ...
GTTGTAACAAATACCACTTTTACATTTTTCTGCTTTGACCAATCTACGATTTTACCCAAGATATTAGTCAGTTCATCGTGTATTTCTACTTTACTCTTTTGGGTTATGTCATAAGTATGTCTTTTAGCAGCAGCTATTCCTTCTAAATTATCAAAGGTTTTAGCTGGTTTTAGAGGAATCCATCCATTATACATTTTAGCTGTAAATATGCTATCTATGAACGCTTTATCATTTTTTATTCTTTTAATGTAATATAATTTCATTCTGCTATAGTTTATATCCAACTTATTTGTCAAAACCTCAAAATTATTTGTAACTTTAGATGTCGGTATATCATAGTATATGTTATAATTCTTTGCTCTCCAAGATTCTGCCTCTGTCTCTAATGTTGCATACAGTGAAAAATACGAAATATCAACAATGATAGTTTTTAGATTTTTAAATCTATTATGATACTTTTCTAAAATTTTATAATCCAAATCCAATGATTGGGAAACATATGCCATATTATATGTCTTTTGGCTGAAATATCTAGGATTTATGCCATACAAACTATGTGAACTCCCCAAGATTAAAACCTCTATTTCATTCGAGTGGCTGTCCATATAATCCCTTTTTTGCTTGTAGTCATTAGGAATAGTTCTCAAAGAAATTTCCATTATCACAGCTAAAACAAATATTGGCAATAGAAAAAAGATTGTTTTCAATATAAATTTTTTCATAGAGCTAAAATGGATACAAATTTACGCAAAAATAGATTATACTTTTACATATTTATTTCAGAAGAGCCATTAAATTAATCATTGAATGAAAAAGCACTCCCTAGATAAAACCTAATTTAAGTCTCTGCACAGAACAAACATGCCCTAAAATCATTTACGGAAGAACATACACAGGATAGAGCAGCGCCAATTTCCAATGCAGAGTCTCTATATTAACAATATGCGCCAACCCAAAAAGAACAACAGATACCATCATGATTTATTCCTGTCTTTTTCCTATGGTCTTTTCTATTTTAGGATTTTGTTTCAGCAAATTAAAGACAAGAAAATACCGCAATCCTAACACTACCAAAGACACCAGCAAAAGCCAATCTATTTTGATAGGGTAATAAGTTTTTCAATACCAAGAACGAATAAAAGTAAATATCGCGATATTACCACAAACAGTTCCATAGATATTTTGCGGAGTTTCTGTTGCGGTAGTTCTCGCGTTTATTGTTTTTTTAGAAAAATATTCTCATGTTTGCATCTTCAAAAAAATGACAAGAAAACCTGTCCATGTATTCCATCATAGATATAGAGAGCAACGGAGCCGGATTCCGCGAAGAGTGCATCATAGAGATTGCAGTGTTTGTCTATGACGGGCATAGGACGGTGGAGCAGTTCATCACATTAGTCAATCCTGAAAGCAGTATTTCGCCCTATGTACAGAAGCTGACAGGCATTACTCCTAAAATGGTGAAAACCGCCCCAAAATTTCATGAAATAGCCAAAAGAATTATAGAAATCACAGAAGGGACTACACTGGTGGGACACAACATAGAGTTTGACTACCGCATGCTCCGCCAGTCGTTCAGAAGGCTGGGCTATGAGTTCCGATGCGACACCATAGATACCATTCCCCTCGCCAAAAAACTAATTCCCAATGCGGAAAGTTACTCTTTGGGAAAACTCTGCAAGTCCATAGGCATTCCGCTTGTGGATGCACACCGCGCAGCAGGAGATGCGAGGGCGACACTAGAGCTGTTCAAATTGTTGATTTCAAAGGATACCAGCAATGAGATTATTCAGGCACATCACGAGAAAGCACACACTGACACCTACTCCAACAAGGTGGGCAGACTTACCGAAAATCTCCCAACAGAACAAGGAATCATTTATTTTCAAAGCAAAGAAGGAAAAATACTCTATGCAGCCTATACAGACAATATTTACAAAAAAGCAAAGAAAATCCTAAACTCCAAATCCCCAAAAGAAATAAAAATACAGCACAAAACCGAGCAGATTTCCTATGAATTTACAGGGACAAACATCATCGCTCTTCTTATGATGAAAGAAAAAGGGTTGAAACAGGACTTGCAGCTGCCTTTCTGCATTGTTTATAACAAACAAAAGAAACTTTTTCTCATTTCTACCAAGAAAAAAGAAGAAGAAATAAGATTATTTAAATTCAAAAGTTACCCTCAAGCAGAAAAGTTCTTGTCTCTGCTAAAAAAACGAACAGAAAAGTTGGAATATGCACCCCTGAAAAAAGAAATCTCCCTATCTGGAAGAAACGAAATATGGGTGAGCAGAGGAAGAACACGCTCAGAGAAATCTTTTCTAGCACTGCGCAGCGGCAAACTAGTGGGGTATGGTTTTTACGAATTGTATCATCAAGTGCTTTCTTGGGACAAAATCCAAAAACTGATGATACCTGTGGCTTCCCTCAGCGAAAACATCCGCAACGAAATGAAAATAGCCTTGTTGAAAGGAGAATTTAAAATCATTCCGATAAATACTTCCTCTCTCCCTCTGAAAGAATAGACAGAAAATCCCTTTTGGGAATTTCCCTTGCTCCTAAACTTTCCAAATGCTCAGAATAAACTTGGCAGTCTATCAACTGATAATGGTCTTGATTATTTAACACAAAATGAAGAAAACCCGCCTTACTGGCATTGCTTACTTTGCTAAACATACTCTCTCCACAGAAAACATTCCCTACCTCCACACCATAGAAACCGCCCACTAGCCGTCCGTCTTTCCATACTTCTACTTTTGGCTTTTCCCAATTGGTTTAGTTTTACATAGGCTTTTATCATTTCCTCTGAAATCCATGTGCCGTCCTGTCCATTTCGTTTAATTTCGGCGCAATTTCTCATCACTTCTTCAAAACATTGGTTTTCAGTAAAGGAAAACTCATCATTCCGTAGAATTTTCCTCATGGATTTAGAAACTTTCAGTTCTTTGGGAAACAAAACAAACCTTGGATCTGGACACCACCAGAGGATTTCTTCACCTTCGTTAAACCATGGAAACAAGCCTAAAGAATAGGCCAAAGCGAGTCTTTCCGCAGAGAGATTTCCACCAACGGCAATGATTCCGCTTTGGGGATGGTATTGTCTGGGATCTGGAAACCAGATTTCTTCATCTAATTGATACATAAAAAGAAAATCCTACGCAAGAGGTAGGATTGTTTATTATTTGTGATTAGAATGGCAAATCATCCTCATCCTCTTCAGCAAAAGGGTTTTCATTACTCGCTTCAGCCTGTGGAGCTGCAGAAGCGGCTTGTGCAGGCTCTGGAGAAGTTTCGCTTATTTTTTCTAATCTCCAGCCTGTAATGGAATTAAAATATTTCACCTGTCCTTCTGGATTTGTCCACTCTCTCCCACGAATGTTTATGCCTATTTTCACTTGGTCTCCTTCAGAAATATGATCTAAAAGACTTATCTTTTCTGATAAAAACTCAATACTAATAGGCTGTGGATATTGCTCTTGAGTAAGAATAACCATTTCTCTTTTTTGAAATCCGCTTGGAAAACTCTGAATTTCAAATATTTTCTTAACCGTCCCTTGTAATTCCATAATAATTATTTAATATAACAAAAAATTGAAAGGGTAAAAATAAGAAACTCTTTTTAAAATAAAAAATAAAAAAACACAAAATAATATTGTGTATTAAAAATAAGTTTGTATATTTGCACCCATAAAAAGAAAGAGTAGTTCATTCTTCATTGCGGATGTGGTGTAATTGGTAGCCACGCCAGACTTAGGATCTGGTGCCGAGAGGCGTGGGGGTTCGAGTCCCTTCATCCGCACAGTTTGCGAAAATAGCTCAGTTGGTAGAGCACAACCTTGCCAAGGTTGGGGTCGCGGGTTCGAATCCCGTTTTTCGCTCCATTCCATGCCCTGGTGGTGGAACTGGTAGACACGCAGGACTTAAAATCCTGTGCCTCTTTTGGCGTGCGGGTTCAAGTCCCGCCTGGGGTACAACCACTCATATTAGCGACTTTTCATAGGTCGCTTTTTTTATGCGTTTTTTCCTTGTTTTTACTCATACACTATTGAATATCAATGATATAAAAATAGATAAGCAAAGTTCTATGAATATCCATCAAGTTCCATGATATATCATATCGGTGGTGTCTAATATGGTGTCTAGTTTGGAAATTGACACCACATTTTATAAATTTGTAATGTTCATTAATCATTTTAGACATGGCAAGAATTAATTTATTTTTAAAAGGTACTAGAGAACCTAAAACAATCTATTACAGATATAGACCAAGCAGACAAACTGATCTCAATGGAGCGACCCCTTTTAAAATACATTCTCAACATTGGGACAAAGAAAAACAGTGCTGGAATGAAGCAGAAATCGTAAAAGGAGCAAAATTAGCAGAGGTCAAGAAGAAAAACTTAGAAATAACAAACTTTAATGATGAGCTTAAAAAATTTAAGATAAATCTATCAAAACACATATCTGATAATCTTAGTCTAAAAAGCGAATCTATAAAGGAGTCTATAAACGACTATGTTAATCACAATTATTTCGGGCATAAAATAAAAGAAGAAAAGAAGAAAAACACTATTCCAGAAAATTTTGTCAAACTCATAGACCACTATATAAGTATTAGAAGCACCCCAGACCCTACACAAGGTTTAGATGCATTAGCAGAGAACACCAAGGAAAGTTTCATTACTTTAAAAAATAAAATATCAGAATATAATAAAAACCTGAAAGTTACTGAAATCAACAATAATTTTAGGACAATGTTTATCCAATGGCTTAATAATAAAATGCAATATTCAGCAAGTATCCAAAGTAAGTTTATCAAACAGATAAAACTACTATGTAAATTTGCAGAGAGTGAATATGAAATAAAAAAAGATGTGGCTCATTGGAAAATTATAAATAACCCTCCTTTAGTTATAGAAAAAATTTCTTTTACTAAGGAACAGGTGGAAGCCTTAGAAAAACTAGACCTAACTGATAATGAAAGGCTTGATAATGCAAGAGATTGGTTAATTATCTCTTGTTATTCTGCATTAAGAATTTCGGATTTATTTAAACTTGATGTTAACAATATTGTATGTCAGGAAGATTTATATTTCTACTCTTTTACAGAAACCAAAACTAAAAAACAACATAGTATTTGGCTATTTCCTTCTATCATTGAAATTTTAAAGAAAAGAAAGTGGCAATTTCCTAAAATAATAAGCTCTCAAAAGTATAATAATTACATTAAGGAGGTTTGTAAAATTGCAGGTTTCACTGAAGAAACAGAAGGAGCTAAAAGAATCAAAATTTCGATAGGAAAAACAAAGAAAACAAGAATGGTAAAAGGCGTTTATCCATTCTATGAATTGGTAACCTCTCATATTGGAAGGAGAACATTTGCAACTATGTTTTCAAATAAGTTTGAGCTCCATTTATTACGAAAGCAAACAGGGCACAGTGATGATAAGACGCTTGAAAACTATATCACGACACCTATAAAAGAAAAAACAAAAAAAGAAAGCATTGCATTTGCAAAGGCTGTTCAAAAGTCGGGAATACTTAACAAATAATAAATGTTATGGAAGAAAAAAATCAAATTTATCATGAACATTTTATAAGTACAGACATAGAGACTATGCAATATGAGGTGCCATACTATACTTATAAAGACTATGAGGAAAAATATGAAGATGATTTAAATTCTTTTTTAAAAAAATATCCAAATGCTGAAGAATGTGATTATCTAAAAGAAATAGAAAAATGCTATAAAAGCTGGGTAGATGGAAACCAAAATATTTGGGATTATACTATAATGGAACAATTATGTCCAATAGAGGGGGGAGGATATACTGAACAAAGAATTTCGTTGGATTATTTTGGAGATGTTGTAAACTCTTATTTCAAGGTTTTTGCAAAAAAGGCTGAATTTAATTTGGAAACTTTTAGGGAAATGATAGAGGAAAGAGATAACTTCTTTACAAAAAACTCTGCACAAAACCCATCAGAACATACATGTAAGAAATATTCCCTTTCAAAAAAATATCATCTGAAATTTTATAAATTTCTCTCTCAAGAAAATGGACAGATAATATTTGACTTAAAAAAATATGAAGATTTTGGATTTACTATTAGGCGTATACTAAATGACATTAAAATAAAATTAGAAAAATCTAATAATGCTCCTGTTCATTATGAAGATGAGGTATTATATGATGATGATACAAGTCTTTCCATTAAACAAAAACTTATTGTTTTACAGCGATTAGGAATTATAGACTATATTAAGTCGATACAAACAACTCCTGAAAATATTACACATACATCCCAAATTATAGCTTATATAATAGAAGGAAAAGAAAAAACTATAAAAAGCTACCTCAACCCAATGCTTACAGAAGCTGATGGGAATTTTTCAAATAATAATCCTTATAATGTACCACAAAATAAAATAAGAGCAAACGAAGCGCTTAGCAAAATGAATATAAACCCTTCAAAACTTAAATAAAAGCATAGATAGAATAGCATAGAGCCAACTTATAATGAGTTGGCTTTTTTCTTTATAGTAGAAAAATAGTTTTACTACAGAATTACTACACGGAGGTTTGCCCCATAAAACATAAAACTTTAAAACTATGGAGCAAAATATGCTAGCCAAACAGAGTGAACTAATCAAAGAGAAAGTAGAAACATTACTTCTCGAATTATTAGAAAAAATACAGCCTAAAGATTTCCTAACAGAAAAAGAGATGTGTAAATATCTTGGTGTTAGTAAATCTACTTTATATCGTTGGAGGGAAAATAAATCCATAAAGGTTTATGGGTTAGAAGGGAGGATATATTACTCACGCGAGGAAGTAAAAAAATCAATCCTTAGTAATCCTCTAAATTAATTTCTGATGTTAGACCATATAAAAATGCTGACTGATAATCGAGAAATTATCAAAAGACTAGCGGAACACCCCGATTTTGAAAAGAAATATTATAGAGGAAGAACTGCGAAATATGAGTGTCTTAAAATCCACAAAAAATATAAGGGGAAAGTTGAGATGATTTCTAGAGTTCCGCTCAATACTAGAGAAGACATGTCAACCTACTACTCTCCTGGAGTAGCTCAACCATGCCTAGAAATAGAAAAAAATCCTGAACTTGCTTATGACTATACTTGGAAAGGGAGAACTATCGCTGTTGTCTCTGATGGAAGTGCAGTTCTCGGACTAGGAAATATTTGAGGACTTGCTGGGCTTCCTGTAATGGAGGGGAAAGCTGTTCTCTTTAAAGCTTTTGGAGGAGTTGACGCGGTTCCTCTTGTTCTTAAAACGCAGGATCCTGAGGAGATTATTAAACTCGTTGAAAATATTTCTCCAAGCTTTGGAGGGATTAATCTAGAAGATATCTCAGCTCCAAACTGTTTCTATATTGAGGAGGAGCTCAAAAAGAGGCTTAATATTCCAGTTTTTCATGATGATCAACACGGAACTGCAATTGTTGTGCTTGCTGGACTCATCAATGCATTAAGACTCACAAAAAAGGAAATTTGAAATATCAAAATCGTTGTTGCTGGTGCTGGTGCTGCTGGAATCAGTATTGCAAAGCTTTTGCATAGCTACGGAGCAAAGCATATTGTAATGACAGACAGTAAATGAATTATCCATGCTTGAAGAACTGATTTGAATACATATAAGGCACTGTGGGCTGAAACAAATCTTGAGGGGACAACTGGGAATCTCGCTGATGCTCTCCGTTGAGCTGATGTATTTGTGGGAGTGAGCAAGCCAAATCTCATCTCTGCTGAAGAAATAAAAACAATGAATTCTGATCCAATCATCTTTGCACTGTCAAATCCAGAACCAGAAATCCTTCCAGAAGAAGCGAAAAAATGAGGTGCAAGTATCATCGCAACAGGAAGATCAGACTATCCAAATCAGATCAATAATGTGCTTGTTTTCCCTGGATTATTCAAAGGGCTACTTGCGGCAAGGATCGCTCAGGTTGAACAGAAACACATGATCGCAGCTGCTGAGGCGTTGGCAACATATGTACAAAATCCAAATGAAGATGAGATTATTCCATCTGCACTAGATAAAGATGTTGCTGAGCTCGTTGCAAAAGCTGTTGCAGAAGCATAAATTTCAGATTTTTGAACTTTTGAATATTCAAATACCAAACAAAGATGACTCCAAAGATTTTAGCGTATCTCAGTATCATCATCTGAACTATAGTTCTCAGTGTAACAATTCTGATGATTATTTTTCCAAAACTCTTTCTAAAAATCGATGAGCGTCTTCAACTCAAAAAACCTAGAAACCTATGAAAAGAGAGGTTTGCTCTCCGAATTAATCATGCAATTAGCCCACTTACTGTCAGTATTTTCTATGCTATTATTGGTGTAATACTTGCTTTAGCAGGGCAGAGACATATTTTGGGAATTGTGTTCTGCAGTATGATTTCTGCTTCTATTGGATTTCGAGCTGTAAAAAGAATCACACAAAGACCTAGACCTCAAGATGCATTACTCAAATTTAAAGACTATAGCTTTCCAAGTGGGCATACAACCGCTGGTTTCGTTTTTTTTCTTTCCTTGGCTATGGCATGATCTTGGGTTTTGGAAAATCACTTTGCTTGGATACTTTATACTCTAGCTCTGATCTGATGAATCATAGTATGATGGAGCAGATGGTATATCAAAGTGCACTGGGTAACTGATATCATCATTTGAGCATTGCTTGGATGTGGATGCTTTATCTTTTCTTATCTGTTGTTTGTGCATTTCGGTGATGCTGTGATTCAGGCAATAGAAAAGGTGTTTTTTACTCTCTAGAATCCTATGCTAGACTGCTGTATTATTGGAGCTGGGGCAAGTGGACTCTTTTGTGGAATGCTCTTGCCAAGGGAATGGAAGAAATGTATCTTGGAAAAGAACAGTTCAGCTGGGCTAAAAATCTTACTCTCTGGAAAATGAAGGTGTAATTTTACCAATATCAATGTATCTGATAAAACCTATGTATGAGATCAGACTGAGAGATTAAAGAGCTACTTTTCTCAGTTTTGACCAAAAGATATGATCAAGTTTTTAGAGGATCATTGAATTCAGAGCCAGCAAGAGGATTTTTGAAGAATGCTCCTCAAAAGCAATAAAGCTAGAGAGCTGTTAGACTTTCTATTAGAAGAAAATAAGAAAAATCTGACTGAAATTGAGTATAATCATGGAGTTATCTGAATTCAAAAACAGCTTGATTACTATCTTATCAGGACTAATGAAAGAACTTTTGAGTCAAAAAGGGTGATTATTGCAACAGGAGGTCAATCCTTTCCGAAAGTGTGAGGATCAGATTTTATTTCTGTTTTCTGAAAAGAGCAGGATATCGCTATTCATACGCCAGCTCCAGCTCTTTGCTGACTCGAGACGAAGGAAGACCTGTCCCCTCTCTCATGAAGTTCAGTCTCTGCAGAGATCAAGCTCACTTTAGGAGATAAAAGTGTTTATCAAGAAGAGCATACGGTTCTTTTTACGCACTGGGGGGTATCAGGACCTGGAATCTTTAATGCTTCACTTTGGCTAGGATATCTTGATCCAGAGCTCAAAAAGAAAGCAAAAATCAGACTTTTGATCACTAAAGATCAGATTACAAAAAGGCTTTTAGCATATCTAAAAGCACCTAAGGGACTAAGAAATTACACAATGACGCTCACTCCAATGACGCTTAGAAGCTGGGATGAGGCAAAAGTTATGAGCTGAGGACTTCTAATGGAAGAAGTGAATGAGAACTTTGAGCTTAAAAAGCTCCCTTGAGTGTATCTTCTCTGAGAAGCATTGAATATCACTGGTAAAACTGGATGATATAATCTTCAGTGGTGCTGGACAAGTGCATTTTGCTGTGCAAAGGCAATGGGAAAATAATACTATTTTAGTTGAGAAAAATAAAAATTATGGAGACCGTAACAATGTTAACATTATTGCTCGGAAGTGGGATACTGAGTGGAGATGCTATGAGTGGAATGTCAATTGAACAATTAGATCCGATTGTTCTTGAACAACAACTTTCATCTGAGTTAAAAACAAAGCTTGAATCAGCTTTTTCTTCTTATGATCTAAATAGTGATAGTTCCTATCAGAAATTTCTGGATACTACGCATTTTTTTAACGATAGAAGCTACACTCCTAGTGATTTAGAGTCGATACAGTCAGACTTTACCTTTAACAACGCAAGGAAATTCAAACTTAGAAAAGAAGCCTGAGAGCAATTTGCTGATATGGCTTGGCATTTCCGGTCTGCATCCAATAAGAAGAAAAAAATCAGTATTACAAGTACTTTTAGAAGTTATGATTTTCAAAAGAAAATGAATGGAAGTTGCCACGCTCATCATTGTGCTGAAGCTGGAAGTAGTGAACACCAAGCAGGATTAGCTATTGATCTGGGAGTAAATGGGAGAAGACTTGATAGTGCAAGTTTTGAATGGATGAGAAATAACGCACACAAACGAGGTTTTCATAATACCTACCAAAAAGGAGTTGAGATTGATGGGAAAATGGTTGAGCCTTGGCACTGGAGATACTTGGGAGTAAGGCTTGCAACAGAGCTGTATGAGAAGAAAATGAGCTTTGCTGAATGGTACTACCAGCAAAAATAGCTTGAAATACAAGGCAGGAATTTTATACTTAGCATGTTCAGTTTTTTTATTCGTATTGTAATGCTTTATGACTAATATCAATAATCAAAATATTCAAAATACAGAAAATCTAGCTCCTGAAGTTGAAACTCAAGAGGCTCCAGAACTAGAGGAAATGCTTGAGGAAATTAAACAAAAAGACGAGGAAGAATCGGCTCATGGTGACCTACTTTCTCAGATGAAGGACCTTACCAATCAAATCAAGGAGAAAGAAGAAATCGCAAAAAACTCTCAAATTGCCTATCTACATCTTAAGTCAGATTTTGATATTTTACAAAGGCAAACAGAGCAAAAAATTCAGAATGCAAACCGTGATGCAATCATCACTGTAGCAAAGAAGTTTTTGCCCTTGGTTGAGAATCTGAGGAAGTCTCTCCTAAGTCTCTCTTCTGAGCAGCAGGAAACCTCTATGGGAAAAGGAATCAAAATGATGTATGATGGTTTTTTAAAAAACCTTGAAGCACTCAAGATTGAGGCGATTCCTGCGGTTGGACTTGCTCCAGATCCTCAGTTTCATGAACCAGTAAGCATGCAAGCTACTGAAGATGAGGCACTTAAAGGGAAGATTATTCAGGAATTTGAGCAAGGTTTTGTGTTTAAAGATGGAGAAGAAACTTTAGTTCTTATTCCTAGTAAAGTGATTGTTTGAAGTTAATATTGAAAGAAATAAAAAAGAGAAGTCTGAATGCTTCTCTTTTTTCATACTAAGATAGCTCTGTTATTTATGGTGGGAATAACAAAAAAAAGAAGTAGGATACTAAACTACTTCTCATTGAAGAAATGAGTAAGCCTTTATCACATGCCTCGGAGAGCCAAAGGATCTCTTAAATCCTTTGTCGTCTAATGCTCTAGGCAATCCCAGAGAGTAAGAACCATTAGACAGCAAATAAACAGTATCTTTTATCTTAAGGAGCTGAAGAAGTATTTCTAGGATAGTAACTAGCAATACTGGATCACACTTGATCTCAAGAGTGGGAAAGGGAAAACTTCTTGAAAAACCTGATTTCAAACTTTTCCTGACTTTCCAACGATATGCTATCAAAATAGTGAATTCTCGACTGATTTTCTAACTCGCCCTCAATAACCACTCTATGAATAGTGGAAGTATCTAAGTTAACAAGGTCGGTTGTACCTTATATTTAGAATTCCTTAATTATCCCTAGAGGTGAGTATCGTTTTTAAGGGATTTAGCAAAACCTGATTCCTTGGTATCTCAAGCACCTTTAGTACTCAAGACAGCTCCCTTTCATCTTATAAGAAAGAAGAGACAAGAAAGCAGACTTTTCCTTTTTGGCTGATGAATGACACATCTCTTCAAAAGAGAGCATAACTCATCATTGGTAGCGAATGTTGGCTTCAATCACTATCGTAGAGTAAATAAAAGCATACACGGATCAACGAGGATCAGCATCAAACCTTTCATTTACAGCACAAAAAAGAAAAACAGCAAGTTCAAAATTTTTGTGAATAAAGGCTGGTAAAGAACTCATTCTCAGCACTACTCTCCCCTTATGAGGGAAAGGAATGCGTGCATCAGGAAGTTGAAGACTTCTTTTTGAGAAGTAATCTTGCTTGCCTTGATGACAATATAAGTATATTCGTTTTTTCAGATTTTGCAAATTTTTGAAGAGTTTTTTTAGTTGTCTATTTTTCCAGTTCTCAACTTACGAAAAAAACCTCTCACAAAAAGTAAGAGGAATATTCTTTCAGATTTTTTTGGTATTTTTAGTTTTCTGTTTCCTTTCTTTGATACAAAATTTCTGGTGCGAGCTGCACTGAAAACTTTTTGAGAGATAAGGCAGTTTTCACCTTTTCAAAATCAAGATTGTGAGCGGTATCAATAGCCGTAAGTTCTGGGATTCCGAGGATTGCTTGCAATTTTCTAAATCCTTGAGTCAGAATCGGAGCTGAAAGTAGTGCTAAATTCTTGATAATATAGAGAAGGAATTCCAAATCTCTAATTGCGAGATCTCTTGTCTCCTCTTCCTTATATTTTTTCCATGGCTCAGAGTGCGTAATAAACTCATTTGCAAACTGAACAGTTTTATATCGCTCTTGTAGATATCCTTGGATATTAAAGGTTTTAAGATATTTTTCCTCAATAGTTCATAAAAAAGCATCAAAATCCTGAATTGTATCAGCTTTTTTCATCTCTTCTAAAAGCTGCTGATGAGCAACTCCTTGTGTAATTCCATATTTTTGGCAGAGGTTCACTACTCTATTTACCAGATTTCCCCAAGCTCAGATCAACATACTATTATATACATTTTCAAGCCTCTGAAGTGAGAAATCTCAATCAGCATTGAGTGAAACATCATACAAGAGATTGAAAACAAAAGGATCTCTGTCCCACTGCTGGATAATTTCCGCTGGATCAATTACATTTCAGGTTGATTTTGACATTTTAGCACCATTGAGTGTGAGATGCCCGTGTGCTAAGAGCGTCTTTGGCAACTCCAAGTCTGCTGAAAGAAGCATTGCTGGCCAAAATGCTGCATGAAACCTCAAAATATCCTTTCAGATAATATGGATATCCGCAGGCCAATAGTTTTTCCATTCCTCATTGCGTCAAAATCCAATTCCTGTAAGATAATTTGTAAGCGCATCACACCAAACATACATTACATGCTCATCGTCATTAGGAACTGGCACTCCCCACGGCATTTTAGAGGTCTGACGAGAAAAGCTTACATCCTCAGCTTTTTCTAGAAATGCAAGGATTTCATTTTTTCTAATTTCTGGCTCAATTTGGTAGGCATTTTCACGAATGAGCTCAGCAATTTTTTCTCTATATTTTGAAAGTCTAAAAAAGTAGTTCTCCTCCTGAATATGCTGAAGTTCTTTGGTAGGATGATCTGGACATTTTCCATCGATGAGATCTTTCTCGAGCTTCATCGACTCACATCACTCACAGTAGAGTCCTTCATAGGATTTTTTGTAGATGTCTCCTGCTGCAACGAGTCTCTCTCGCATAAGTTTTGCTCCAGGATAGTGCATCTGCTCATCTGAAGTACTAAGAAAAATATCATAAGAAACTTCTAAATTTTCATATAACGACTTAAAAAGCTGAAGATTTTGAGCGATAAAATCTCTGACTTCAAGCCCTTTTTCCTTTGCTGTGTTTCGGTTCTTCATTCCGTGGTCATCACTTCCCGTCTGAAATACTACATCATATCAGAGAAATCTATACATTCTCGCTAAAGCATCCGCCTGAATAATCTCCAAAGCATGTCCAGCATGAGGAGCTCAGTTCATATAGGCAATTGCTGTCGTAATAAAAAATTTCTTATCCATCTTTAGAAGAGTAATATAAAAAATCTGATCTTTTCTCAGTATTGAACTTAAAAATACGAAAAATATGGCCGTTTTCAAGAGAATATTGTACAATGCCCCCTTTTAGAACATCAGCTCTCTACGAGCAAAAACAATATCAAAAACATACTATATCACAAATATAAATATTGTCAATCTAAAAGAAAAAGGGATATCAGTTTTTTTTGATTTTTTCTATTTTTGGGATATACTTGAGGTAACATAATCACTTAGGACAAGGTCTACTACACACCCTTGCAAAATAGGTGACTATGTTGGTGGTATTCCACCTAAAACCGCTCTCCAGACCCACTACCCAATACGGTCGGACAGCACTTACTAGAAGTCTTGAGATTCTTCTTATGATCTGTACGAATAGTTTGCACTAGTAAAGTATTCCTACCGATTGTATGAAATCGGGCTCAAGGCTTCTAGAAACTAGAAGCTCTGAAGGTATTCCTCCAGAGTTTTTTATTTTATAAGTATTTTTTTTAGTTCTTATCTTGAGAAATAATGAGTTCCTCGATATCTTTTAGATTATCTTTTACAAGTTTGAAATCTTCAAAATCTGATGCTGATCCTTCGAGTTTTTGTGTGTGTTCTGCTTGATATTGAGCATAGATCGTCTCTATTTTATCTACAAAAACAGGGAAGAGTTTCTGATTTTTATGATATTTTTGGATCCAAGCGTGAAAAGTTGAGAAAGGGGCAATATTTTGATAAGCATAAGGAATTGTTTTAAATGCTTTGAAGTAGTTTTCTAATGCTAAAGCTGATCCCTTGCCCATTCTAATCTGAAGGAGAAACATTTTGAGAGCTGTTTCATGCTGCGTCAAAAGCTGCTCCATACTATTGAGATGAAGCTGGATTACTCCAATCTGAGCTTGTAAATCAGTAAATCTTTTCTCAAATTTATTTTTTGCTCACTGGAGATGATTTGCATCAATACTCCTATTTGAATACGTCATTTCCTGGAGATTTTGAAGGTTTGAAGCAAGAACCTTAGCATTGGTTGCATTTGAGATTTCCTCAATCATATCTCAGATTCTTTTCTGAAAAGTAGTATCCTTTGTTTCATAACCTAGTACCTGAATTTCTTGAGCAAGTTTCAGACATTCCTGCTGTAAGATTTTATATTCATCCTTTTTCTTTTCGCTAGCATCAAGCGTATGGTACTGGCTTCTGACCGCATCATAAATATTTGAGTAAGTATTGAAAGTTGTCTGGTATTCAGTGCGGTTTTTCTCGGCTCTAGTCAGCTTTCTCTCTGGGTTTTTATGGGTAAGTTTTTCCTCAGTTCTGAAGATAACAATCTTATCATCAATAAAGCTAATCCTTGAAGATTTTTTGTCTAAAAGTCTCGCTTGTTTAAAAAGGCTTAAGGTCTGTTTTTTGATCTCTTCTTTATCTCCTTTCAGCTCAAAAAGTTCAATAAATCTCTCAGGCAACTGCTCAGGATCTACTTCAACATAAGACAAAAAAAGATCATAGATTTCCCTATTATGACTTGGATTATTTCTCTCAAAAAGATTTTTATTTCCAAGGAAGTATTTCTCAGAAGGAGAAACCGCTCTTTGTAAATTTTTATAAAGCTCCGCCGTCAAAAGTTCGCGCGATTGCGTCCAAGGGAAAACTGACTTTAGACGCGTAATATGTCATTTTTCAATTCAAATCTGCTGTTTATCTTTCATTATTTAGATAAGAAAAAAATAAAAAGTCTGATTATTCATTTGTTTTAACTTTTTATTTTTATTAACTTAATTTTTTGTATCGAAATTTACACTTCTCATCTCAGTTAAAGAGCTGTTTTGAACTTCGTTGCTGAGTATTTTCTGGTCCGATATCTAAGTTTGTAATATATCATCCAAATACTTGATCAGAGAAGCTCTTATTGAGTTTTTGATAGAGGTTTTGTAGCTCTGATGAGGTAATTCTCTTACCATAAGGAGGATTTGAGAGGATTCGAGCTGAAGATGAGAAACCTATTTTTTTCTGAAGAAAATCTCAGGTCTCAAAAGTAATCTCCTTTTCTAGATTTCGATTTTTTGCATTTTGGATTGCGATTTGTGTCATTTTTGGATCAATATCGTATCCAGTAAGCTGATACTGACCAGAAAAAATCTGATTTTTTGCCTCTTGAAGTAGATTTTCTCGAAGCGGAAGATTTTTATTTTCAAAGTGCTGAAATGCGAACTGCCTATGGGATCCTGGTGCAATATTTTTAGCGATCAAAAGCGCTTCCATCAAGATCGTCCCAGCCCCCGAAAAGTAATCCACTAATGGCGATTTAAACTTCCATCCAGAAAGCAAAACCATTGCAGCGGCAAGATTCTCCTTGAGTGGAGCAGATCCTGCTTGCGTCCTGTAGCCTCTCTGATAAAGAGCTTTTCAAGAGCTATTGAGATAAAGTCAGCACTGATTTTTCTCTAGAAAAAGCATCAATTCATCAGTAGTTTCCTGCTGTTTTCCAATTCTTGCGATGCTCTCTAGAAGAGCTTTATGCGCAACAGACTGTACCGTTCTCTGTGATGAGAGCTGAGAAGATTGAATATTTACTTTGAGCGTTATATTGGTATTACTGGTTCGCTGAGGGTAATCAGATTTTTTTATCAGTTCAAAAAGCTGATCAAAAGTCCTAGCTTCTCCTGAGACAAGCTGAATATAAACCTTATTTGCGAGTCTCGACCAAAGGTTAATCTGATACATTCCCTTTAGATCAGTCTCAACCCAGCATCCTCTTGAGAAAGTATCAAAAGGAACGAGTTTAAGCCTTTTGAGCTCTTGAGCAAGTAAGCTTCCAAGTCAGAAAGGGCAGGTAATGAGGAGTTTCATCACTTTAGAAGAGAATTAAAAAAAAGCTGATTTTTATAATTGATAATCAGCTTTATCATAGTGGATGGCTTGCTTTTTTCAAGAGGAAAAGACTTGAGCAAAATTTCACAGAAAGGAGATCCTCCTAATAAATACAATTTTTCTCATCTAATACGACATCAACAATACTTCATTTTTCATACTCTCAAGGGATTTGAACCTGAATATAGTTTTGAGTTCGCCCTTTTGATTTCCCGTTTTTAACCTCTTCAATAAGGACCTGCATCGTTTTTCCATAATGAGACTCAACAAAACGATCACGGACTTCCTCTCCGATTTCAATCAGCCTTCTATTTCTTTCTTTCCTGATTTCCTGTGGGATCTGGTCAGGCAAAAGTGAAGCTGGGATTTTCTCAGCCTTATGATGATCAGAAAAAGGGAAGGCATGAAGCTTAGTAATTCAATATTTTTGCACTGCATCACAGGTGATTTGAAAATCTTGCTCGGTTTCTCATGGGAAACCAGAGATAATATCGGCTCAAATAGAAATCTGATCTTGATCAGGACGATCTAATCTTCTAATCTTTGTCAGCACTTCATCAAGTTTATCACTTAAATATCCTCTATTCATTGCCTTGAGAATTGGATCAGAAAAGCTCTGAATCGAAAAATGGAAATGAGGGACAAACCTTGGATTACTCACCACCTGAAAAAAATGATCAGTAAGATATTGCGGATCGATACTCGAGATTCTGATTCTTGGGATAGTCGTTTGCCTAAGGATTTCCTCTAAAAGATATGAGAATCTACTTTCCTCTGATTTTCTTGTATCACTTGCTCACCAAGCTGCGAGGTTAATTCCCGTGATCACTACTTCTTTTCCACCTTCTGCTTCTACTTGATTGATCTCAGCGATAATTTCCTCAAGTGGTCTATTTCTATGTCCTCCTCTCTTAAAAATTGTTAGACAAAAACTACAGTAATTATCACATCAGTTCTGAATGATAATATAATTTTTAGTTCGAAGCTTTTGACCTGGTGTTTTGAGTCCACTAGAAAAGTTTCTAGGATCCTGATCAGGATCCTCTGCTAGCAAAACAATCTTTTCCTCATAAGGAAAGAGCTCCGGATATAAGCCAAAAAAAACTGATCTATCCATCGCCTCTCCTCTATTCATACTTCCACATCCAGCGATATAGACCCTCTTGTCTTGATGGAGATGATCTAAAATTTCTTTTACCCACTTGGATTTAGCCCTATCAGTTACTACACATGTCGCAACAAGAAAAATATCATCGGCATCCTGCTTAGTAGTCTGCAGATGAGCGATTCGTTTATTGAGATAGAACTTATTAACTTTACATCAAAAGAGTTTGTGTTCCATAGCACTATTGAAGGTAAATATTAGGGCTGATTGTACTAAAAAGGCAAAGGGAAATCAAGTCAAAAAAAATCTGATTTTAGCTATCTATCGAGCTTTTATTGATAAGGATTACTCTAACTAAAAGCCTGGGAACATAAGTTCAAAAGTATAAAAAAAAGAGAAGTCAGACTTCACTTTTTTTAGATATTAAAGGTTCTAAGCTCAGAATTCTGAGAATATCTGGTAAATAACAAACAGGAATAGAAATAAACTACCAACTGCCAATACGATATTAATCAGCGTATTTTTTGCCTTTTTGAAGTTTTCTCCTTTCCCTCCATCAACAACAAGAAGATACCCAGAGTAAATAATCATAATCACGATCACAGATCCACTGAGATATCCAAGCATTTTTGCTATTTGGATAATAAACTCCCCTGCTCTCTTTGTAAAATCTTGCTGACTAGCAATATAATAAAGAAAGTCAACTACCTTCATACTCACAAGGGCCGCAATCACTGCCGCAAGATTCTTGAAAAGTTTCTTTCCTCAGCCTTCTTCTCCGGAAGAAGGATTCATCATCTGAAATCCCGTAACCACAATCATCACAATTGCAAAAAAGAATGCTGCTCACTTGAGGAATGTCAAAACAATAAAGAGAATTCCCGTATGAGAAACAAGCTTTTCTCCCAAATCATTAGTCCCTCTGATTGCTCACAAATTGATCACATCTCAAAAGAGCCATACAGCCCCAAAAAATAATGCTGCCCCTATCATAATATAAAGGAAATTCATCAATTCTTTCTTAATATCCTCTGACTTTTTTACTGAGATTAGTAGCCTAATAGCACTCATCACGAGATAAACAAACACAAGGATATATCCAACGTACTTGAGAATTCCCCATATATAACCTCACGCTACTGTGACACCACCAGCAGATTTTGTCCTTGGGAAAAAGAGACATTCAACATTCTGCTTAAAGGTATTTTCTTTCGAAACACAGGAAATATCAAATACCTTTTCAGAACGCTCCTTCTGATCCGGAGTCCCATCAATCATCGGCTGTGCATAGTGTTTTTCAAAGTTTGGAGGCTGATTTGTCGCAAAAGTATCTCAAAAAGGAAGGCTCAAACCAAAAAGAAGCAACCCTCAAACAACAATCATTCTAATCCAAGACATCATCTGCATGAAAAAAAGATAAAAAATCTGATATTAACTAAAGAATATATTTAGCACTCCAAGCGTCAACTGGATGATCGCGAGAAAACCTGTCAAAATTACAATTCCAATCAGAACGCTCTGAATATCTTTTTTAACTTCCGCCGCTTTCTCTCCAGACAAACTCTGAGTCACCAGCTTAAATCCATTCCAGATAAGCATGATAGCCCCCATTGTAAGTCCTATAAATATCGTCCACTGAATATATGGATA
>ERZ773077.1064-NODE-1064-length-19566-cov-6.489365_pt1 | contig 19566 bp, 9 predicted proteins | sample MGYA00580612_ERZ773077 | MGnify/ENA primary metagenome ERZ773077 (study PRJEB29015, sample SAMEA2737971) | human oral metagenome | biome: human oral; feature: human-associated habitat; material: dental | place: China | collected 2021 ...
CTTCGTTTTTCTTAGTAGGGTTCTGCAAGAGGGCTTGCGAGAAGATGATTGAGAACACATTGGAGTTACCAAAACCTACTAAAGCAATAGCAATATAGAGCATTGTTTTATCACTGAAAAAGAACAATATCGCCATTGAGGCTATCATACAAAGGACACTAAGAGTGAAGAAACTTTTAGGAGATACTTTGGTGAGAATATAAGCTCCTGACAGACATCCTATAGTACGGAATAAGAAATACCAGCTGGTGGCAAAAGAGGCTTGGGTGGTGGTAAGTCCTAAACGCTCCATAAAGATTGTAGGCGCTGATGCATTAACTCCTACATCTATCCCTACGTGGCACATAATACCAATAAAACACAAGAGTACATAAGGGTTAGCAAGCAGTGCAAAACACTCGGCAAAGGTAGCGTTCTTACTGTCGTTTTTCTCTTCTTCAATATGGGTAGCACCCAGCCACAAGAGGGTTACTACCGAAATAGCTACAAAGAGCAGGAAAAAGAGTCGCCAATCATTGAATTTATCAAAGCAGAAGCTCATCAGCAAGGGAGCAGAAAACGAGGCTATTGCCTTGATAAACTGACCAAAAGTGAGAGAACTAGCGAGTTTGTCACCTTTTACTATGGCTGACATTAGTGGGTTAAGCGATACTTGCATCAGTGTGTTGCCAATACCAAGCAAAGAGAAAGCTACCAGCATAGTGGTATAGTTGTAGCTGATAAAGGGCACTACCATCGCTAAGATGGTAATCACCAAGCTGAGGAGGACGGTTTTACGACGACCTATCTTGCTCATTAGTACGCCTGTGGGGACTGAGAAAAGCAGAAACCAAAAGAATACCATTGCAGGAAGCGCTTTGGCAGTGGTTTCGGTTAAGCCAAAATCGTCTTTTACAAAGTTAGAGGCTGCGCCTACAAGGTCTACAAAACCCATACAGAAGAATGATAGAAGTACGGGCAATAAATATTTTAGATAATTATTTTTCATTTTATTTCAATTTATAAACGGTTATATCATTAAGGTTTAGCGTGCCTTTTTCAGTTTTAAAACGAAGCGTATTGTACACCTCAGTAGGGAATACGGTATTGGTTTGAACCACTTCACCATTATTTACAAATAGCTCAGTAGAGGCCTTATCTACCAATAAACGCACTGTGTAACTCTTTTTAGCTGTTAGGGGTGCTTTGATGAGCGTTTCAGCAAAGTTGGCATTGAAGGCTACACTGCTCTTGCTGCGGTCTACCGATAGGGTTTTGTTAGCGCAATCGAATAGGTATTTGATAGTTTCACCTTTGGCGTTCTCGAGGGCAAAGCTAAAGCTATCAGTATCATTAGGGGTAACCGTAAAGATGAGTTCGTAGGCTCCTTGGTTATTAGGCAGGAGGCTTTCGAAAGTTACCGTATCGGAGGTGGTTTTATCGGCTAAAGAGAGGGGGTCACGACGCAAGCTCTCCACCTCTTTTACGGGCTCACTGGCTACTACCAAATGCTCGCCATTATGCGCTAAACGCAAAGTACGTGCAACGGTCATCGCACTGCGGAAATTCACCGTAGGGATTTCATTGGCATAATCCCAGTTGCTCATCCAGCCTATGAAGAGACGACGACCATCGGCAGTAGGGACATTGCTCCACGTTACTCCTGCATAATTATCGCGACCATAGTCTAACCAAAGAGGATAGTCCATAGTATCGGGGGTGAAGGTTTTGCCATCGAAATTACCGATGAAGTACTGAGTAGCACTTCCGCCGTTAGGTCCGCCTGGGTTGATACTCACGAAGAGCACCCATTTGGTTTTTCCTTCATAAGTAAGCGGGAAGAGGTCGGGGCATTCCCACACACCACCGTGCCCGCCTAAACCTTCGCCAAACTCGCTGAGGCGCGTCCATTCTTTGAGATTCTTAGAACCATAGAAGGTGATCGTTTGGGTAGTGGCAAGGCTCATCACCCATTGTTTAGAGGGTGCGTGCCAGAATACTTTTGGGTCGCGGAAGTCGATGATATTGGCATCAGTGAGGACAGGATTGCCTTCGTACTTGGTGAAAGTCTTTCCGCCATCGAGGCTGTAAGCAATAGACTGGGTTTGGCGGTCGCCTGCTGAAGTAAAAATAGCTATCATAGCCCCTTTGCCAAATCCGGCTGTGTTATCGTGGTCAATCACGGCACTGCCTGAGAAGATAGCTCCTAACTTATCGGGAGCTATGGCAGTGGGCTGGTACTGCCAATTCACTAAATCTTTAGAAATGGCGTGCCCCCAGTGCATATTGCCCCAACGCGCTCCGTAAGGATTATATTGGAAGAAGAGATGATACACTCCGTCGAGGTATACCATTCCGTTAGGGTCGTTCATCCAACCGTATTGAGGGGTGAAGTGGTATGATGGGCGGTATTTTTCGTTGTAATTGAAGTTATATTCAGCCGACTGTTTGATTTCGGCTAAGCCCATATCAGTAGTTTTAGCAACTGCAAAACTTAGGGTTACTTTCTTTCCTTTGTAGCTTTCAATATCAATAGGTACCCAATAGTCGATTTTGTTTTGAGCAATGCGAATGCTCATTGGCTCGCCTATAGGGTTGCCTTCTACTAGTAATTGAACTTTGTTTTCGGTTGCTTGGTCTTCGATAGGGATAAGCAGATATTTGTCTTTAGCTTCGAAAGTACGAGTGTAATCAGTCATAAAAACGCTTTTTTGTTTGTTACCTTGTTCTATTTGGTCGATGAGGATATGCCCCCATCCGCCTCGTTGGTTATCGACAATGCGGATAGTAGCTTTCTTGTTTTTATAGGCTTTGACGTCCCAAGTGAGCCATTGTAGGGTTTCGGTCTCGAATAGAGAATGCGATTTTAACACACTTTTTCCGTCTACTAAAAGCTCGATATAGGTATCGGGATTAGTACCTCCGCCAATGAGGAAATTGATGTAATTGCGCTCGATGGTGAACTCTTTAGAGGTAAGGGTTCCGCGAGAGTCGTCGCCATTATTGAAGCTATTGGCGAGGTATTTACCTTCAAAGTCTATTACGGGCTGCTGGCCGGTATAGCTACCGGTGGCGGGAGTCGCGCCAAAGGCGTCGCCTTCTACCGTCCAATTGGCATAAGTGCCTGACTCGAAGTCCTCGATGATGAGGTCATCTTCTTGGTGCTGGCAAGCTGTTATAAGGGCTAAAGCAGCTATGCCATAGACAAGTGTTATATTATTTCTTTTCATATTCTTTTCTTATTAAAAGATGGTACAAATGTAGCATTTTATTTTGAATTCACAAAATAAAACAAGCTATTTATTAGGCAAAAGATTCCTTATTATTGAAGGGCAAATTGTCATTCGCCTCTACAAAACATCAATCATTGAAAGATTCTCAACGTTTTGCCGTTTTTATTGCATTTTTCGCAATGCATTTTCTTCTGCTTAGCTCCACTTAGTAACCACTTAATGTCCACTTAGTGTCCACTTAAGATATACTTAAAGAATCTGCAATGATTTTCTCAATTCGCTGTGAATTATTCAATTCTTAGAATTGGAAGTTGGCTGTTCCGTTAGCGAAGATGCCCCAAGGGTTTTGGTTCATTCTGTAAGAACGGAAAGAGAAGGCGGTAGTATTGTTTATATATACCACTGCGGCAGAGCCTTCTTGTACTACTTTTACCTCGTATTCTTTAGATGTGCTTGTGGGGAGTTTTGCTTGCTGAATAGTAGTGGTGGCTCCTCCTTTTAGAACGCGATTGAGTTGTAGCTTTCCTTCGCTGAGATTGAGGTTGATTTGATAGGTTTCTAATTGGCTTGCGCAAGCCCCGAATATTAGTCCGAATTGGGTTGCTGTATTGGCTTTGATTTTAGTTGCTATCTTATTAAACCCTTTGTTGAGGCGACCGAAAACGCGTGTGTTATTATCTAAAGCTACGTTACCCAAGGAAGTGGATACTGCAGGTTTGCTATCGAAAGCTGCTGGCATTTTCACATTTAGGGTACCATCGGGGTTTTGCACCAATTGATGCACTGCTAAAGAGCCTCCCCAGCCGTAAGTGCCCCCATCGGAAAATGTTTCGCGGGTGGGGATCCAGCCCCATATATAGCGATGAGTGCCATCGGAAGCGGTTTTGCCTGCATAAAAGGCTATATCGTCTATATTGGGTTGTGCGGGGGTTGTCCAATTGGTTGCCCCTATAGCACGGTATTTGTACTGCACTTGGCGCGTTTTGATATTGGAATAGATGAGGTATTGGTAGTTGCCTTGGGTGAATACATCAGGGCATTCTACCATAAATACGTCTTCGCTATTTTCGATATAAAAGAAGGGATTAGAGGCATCTTTCGTCCAATTCTTCAAGTCGGTAGAGGTGAATTGAGCTATTACGGCTCTCCAAACACCGTTTCCTATATCGGCACGGGTACTTAGGAGCATCTTGTAGGTGCTTCCTTCTTTGAATACGATGGGGTCGCGGAACTCGTTTCGATCGTATCCCCAAGGGGCACGGAAGGCGTGTTGGGTGTCTTTCGTCCACGTTTTTAGGTCGGTAGAAGTAGCCCAATAGATGATTTCTTTGGGGTCTAAATCACCATTATGCCCTGTGTAGAAGGCGTAATAGGTGTTACCGTCCTTGAATATAGCACCTGTACCGAGGGCGTCTTCGTGTGAACCATCGGCACCGCAGGGGATAGCTTCGCCGTTATCGGTATAGTTCACCAAATCGGTAGTGGTGGTGCTATACCAAGGGTGAAAGGTTGCGGGCGCTGGTCGCTGGTCGTAGAGGTAGAAGATATGGAACTTGCCATTATCGTAGAACGGCATAGGATCGCCTACCCACGCCTTTTTGGGCTGGAAAAAAGTATGGTAATCGCTTTTCCCGTCTTGCACCTCGTAGCAAGTAGGTGCTTCGAGATTAGCATTGGGGTCGTTGCTGATATATTCTTTTTTATCGCAAGCGAGGAGTGCGGCGGCGCACAATGCTATTGAAAATATCTTTTTCATCGTTGTAATCTTTTTTAGTTTGCTAAGTATTCTAGGGCGTTAGCGGTAAGCAATTCGATATTGCTTTTGTAGGTATTGGCAGGGGAATTGTCTTCGTTATACCAGTCGTAACTACCGATACCAATGCAGAGGGTGCGCCCTGTGTTGCCACGTTTAGGGAACTCGTAGATAGTGGCGCGCTTCATTTCGTTATCCCAATGGTAGCTGGCAAGGAGTTCGGCTCCGGTTTCGGTTTTCCATAAAGGCACATTATCGACGTAATCGCCAAAGTCTTTCATATTCCATATAGTGTTATGGTCGCGACGTTTTGCTTCTTTTGATAGCAAATAAGCGGCATCGGTTCTACCACTGATTTTATTCAATCCTTTGAAGAGCGGGTGTGACTCATTTCCTCTGAAACTAATGCCCCAGTCATCTCCTACGGATTCAGGATTCTTGCCTTCATTCCACATATTATTTACCATTTTGCCACTAAGCACCATACCTAAAGTAGTGGCGTACTGTCCTGCCCAAGAGGTAAATAGGAATGAGCCTCCATTGGCATAGTACTGTTTCATCTTGTTCACCACTACATCATTAGTAGCATCGGCAGGCATATCGTGAGTGCCTACGACATCGTAATGCCACCAAATCACTTTGTAGTTGTTAAGATTGACTTTGCCGTCTTTGATGTCGGTAAACGAAATATATTTAGCAGTGTCGTAGTTTTCGACAAGCCAAGCGTAAGCTGCTTTCTCATCTTCATTGGCGATAGCCGAAGCACTGTTGGCAGTACCTACAAAGGCAATCGCTGCAAAGTTGGTAGGGATAATCTCTACATTGTAGGTAAAACTCTCACCGCGATAATTCATAGTGTAGGTAACGCTTTGAGTGAAGTTTTGGGCAACTCCGGAAGCAGGGCTTACGGTAGCATTAGGGGTAGTACTAAAGGTAGGGGTTAGCGCGGTAAGACTTTCTCCTTTAGGGTATTTTACACTAATTTTACCCGTACTGTGGTCGATAGTGGCTTTGTATTTGCCAATAGCAAAGTTCTCTATCTTGGGGTACTGAGCTGTAACGGTATAGTCCCAATATAGGTTACCGTTGAAGATGCGGTACTTAGCGCCACTGCTCAAATCTACATTAGCGGCAGCTTTGGGCACTGAGGTAGCCCCCTCAGGCAAGCTGAGGGAGGTAGTCATACTATTAAGGGAAGCTGACCAAGGGGCATATACGGTAATGGTTTGTTTCTGTTCGTCTATAATCCCGTCAATACCATTGGCTTGGAAAGCGTTAATCTTGGCTTCTTTATCGTTGATAAGTTCGCCTTCGTGTTTCTCGTCGCAGCTGAACAAGCCGAATATAGCTGCTATAAGGGCGAATTTGTATACTGTTGTTTTCATATTAGAATCCTGCATTTTGTTTGTAAATACCTTTAACGTACCCTATTTGGTTTTGTGGAATAGGGATGTACTCATTCTTGTTTTTGGTGAAGTGCGCATTGCTGTATATAGCAGGGCGACGTGTTTTTTCCTTAGCGAAATAGTCGTTGAGCACTTGGTCGGCAATACCCCAACGCACAAGGTCGAAGAAGCGGCTGCCTTCCATTGCGAACTCTAAACGGCGTTCCCAACGAAGTGCTTTGCGGGCGTTTTCTTGATTCCAAGTGATGTTTACGCCATCTTGGTATAAAGCTATATCGGTATTGGTGGCATAAGGAATCATTGACATACTCTGTTTAGCACGTTGACGCACTTGGTTGATAAGTACAAGGGCTTCGTTGCTACGATTGAGCTCGATAAGGGCTTCGGCACGCATTAAGAGCACATCGGCATAGCGCAACACGATACGGTTCTTAGAGTTACCACGGAATGGGTTGATATTGCGGAAGCAAGAGCAAGATGGGTCTACGTTTTCTTTGAGTGAAGCATAGAAGCCGTACACGTTGCTATTGCGATTCCAGTCGTTTTTGTAAATCAATTCTGTATTGTACTTATAAGGCAAACCAGGTAAGGCAACCGTATGGAACAAACGAGGGTCGGTTTTATCGGTAGCAGCGTTGTAATCGTTATTATTGAAGTTATCAAAATCGGGTAATCCATTTACGGTTTTGAATGCGTTCACCAAGTTCTGACTAGGCTTATGGAAGTCGCAGCAGCCTAACTTTTGAGGTACAGAGAGTACATCGCCCCAGTTGAGGCTTCCGTATTGAGTGCCATCATCTACTGAGTATTGTACAGCAAAGAGTGATTCTTTACCATTTTCGTAGCTACCAGGGAGGAAGTTGAAAGCAAAGTCGTCTTCCAAACCATAAGCAGAACCTAAAACCTCATTGGTGTAAGTAAGGACTTCTTGTAAGTCTTGGCTATTGATATTAGTCACATTATTGTTATCGCTTTGGCGATAGGCTTTGTACAAATAGGTTTTAGCAAGGTAAGCAGCAGCTGCAGCTTTGGTAGCTCTTCCTTTTTGAGACTGCGCCACAGGCAATAGGTCATACGCTTTTTTGAAGTCAGAGGCTATTTTTTGCCACTGCTCATCGTTAGGCAAGGTGTTAGGGGTGGTTTCGTAAGCACTATCAGCTGTATTTTCATCTACAAACGGAATATGTCCAAAGATTATTTTTAGCTGGAAGTAGAAGTGCCCACGCAAGAAGTACATTTCGCCTATACGAGATTGGCGGTTAGGCACATCGTTATCAGAGGCCTGTTGCAAAGCACGCAAAGCAATATTAGTACGCGAAATGGCTTGGTAGCACATAAACCAAAACTTATCGGGCTCGGCATAAGTAGGGTCGATATTTTGAGCTGTTTCGTAGAAATGGAACACCTGAATGTCGCTCACGTCTTGTCCGCCTTTGTAAGCATCATCGGCACGCACATTGCCGTAAATCCAAAGACTAAAAGGTGAATCATAGTGGTCGTTACCTAAAGAGGCATAGGCAGCGATAGCGAGCTCATCAGCTTTAGATATAGCCTCTTTGTCGCTCATAATCCCTTGAGGATTATCGTCTAAAAAACTGCAGCTTGTTGTAAAGAGTGCTGCACATAAGGCGGTGGTATATATTATCTTTTTCATTTGTTAATTATTTAGATTTAGGTATTAGTACTAGAAGCTAGCATTAAGCCCCATTGTGAAAGTAATAGGAATAGGATAGCCGTAATTAGGGTTTTCAGGGTCTTTACCAGTAAATAACTTGCTCTTGATAGTAAGGAGGTTTTGTCCGCTTACATACAAGCGCAACTTGCTGAGTTTTATTCTTTCAGATACTTCCTTAGGCAAAGTATAACCTAATTGTACATTGCGGAGTTTGAGGTATGAGCCGTTTTCTACATAGTAAGTAGACATACGCCCTTCGTTATTATCATCTACGCTTGATACACTTGGTATATCAGAGTCTGGATTAGTAACGGGGTCGAAAGCATCGAGCAAACGGCGCCCTTTGTTTCCATAGGTATCTTGTACACTCCAGAAATCGGTGTGGCGTTTTACGTTAGAGACTACATCTACATTATGTACTCCTTGGAAGAAGACTGTAAAATCAAAGTTTTTGTACTCTAAATAGAAGTTAAGACCATAGATAAAATCGGGTTGTGGGTTGCCTATCCAAGTGCGGTCGTCTTCATTTACTACACCATCGTTGTTCAAATCGCGGTAACGAATACGACCAATACCTTTACCATTCTGTGTAGGGTGCTGATTCACCTCTTCTTGAGTTTTAAAGATACCATCGGCTACATAGCCATAGAAGGCATTAGAACCTATAGGGCGACCTAAGCCATTATCCCATTTACCATTGCCCCCATAAGAGTTGATTACAGAAGTAGGAAGTTCGGTAATCTTATTTCTGTTGGCTGCTATATTGGCATTGATGTCATATTTAAGTCCGGCTTTAGTTTCATTGCGATAGCCTACAGATACTTCTAAACCTTTATTTTCTACTGCAGCTCCATTCACCCATTGGTAAGCTCCTTCGCCTTTGATACCTGCGTAAGGAGGTTCTACCAAGATGTCTTTAGTGTTTTTGATATAATATTCAGCAGAGCCATATAGACTATTATTGAAGAAACCGAAGTCAAGACCGAAGTTCGTTTGAGTAGTGGTTTCCCATTTGAGGTTTTTGTTACCGAGGCGTGTACGGCGGAACCCAGAAGCTAATTGCCCAGAGCCTTTACCTTCAATATCGTAAGAAGTTTTCCAGATACCGTTCCAAATAAAGTCGCCGGTTACCCCATAGTAAGGGTCGAAGATGTCATAAATAGCGTAGTTGTTAATATCTTGGTTACCGTTTTGCCCCCAACCAAAGCGCAACTTAAGTTCAGATACTGTATTGCGAGTTTTCTCCATAAAAGATTCTTGAGAGAGGCGCCAACCTAAGTTGAACGCTGGAAAAGTACCCCAACGGTTATCTTTAGCAAAACGTGAAGAGCCATCGCGGCGGAGGGTTACAGAAGCTAGGTATTTATTATCAAAAGCATAGTTGATTTTTCCGAAGAAAGAGAGCAACTTATATCCAGTAGAAGAACCGCTACCACTCACACCTCCTGTTGCCAAAGTAGGCCACATATATTCAGGTGTTTCTATAGCGAGATTATTACCCTTGATAGCAAAATTAAGGTCTTCTTGCGAGAACATTTCCATACCTGCTAAAGTTTCAAAACGACTCTTGCCAAATTCGAAGTCGTAAGTAGCAGTATTTGCCCAGTTCCATTTAGTCCAGTGAGCTTGCTCGAGTTGAGAGAAAGTTCTTTCTTTGCCTTCTTCCATAAATCCTGAAACATACGAACGGTTAAGCACGCGTTTGTAGAAATTGCCGTAATCGACTCCGAAGTTAGAACGTATATTTAAACCTTTGATAGGCTGAATATTGATAAAGGCATTACCAAACATACGCCAATAGTTATAGCGGTTATCTTTATTATCGGCTACAAGGCGTGCAGGGTTCTGGCGGTCAGGCAGACCATTAACAGGTCCTCCCCAGTGTTTGCCATCGGTAGTGCGCACCGGAATAAAAGGTACTGCTATCATTGCCGATTCGGTGATTTGGTTAGGTTGTTCTACCTCACTAGTGCGGTTTACAGTGAAGTTTTCGCCTATAGTTACCACATCGCCAAAGAGCTTGTAATCGGTATTAATACGAGCTGAAAGACGAGAGAAGTCAGTATTTTTCACCAAACCATCATTGTTGTAGTAGCCCAAAGAAAGGAAGTAGTTACCTTTTTCTGTACCATTGGTTACTGAAAGGTTGTACGATTCGGTTACCCCCATACGAGTGATTTCCTTGAACCAATCGGTATTAGAAGGCAACATTGGGCTACCTGTTTTATCAAAATACTCACGCGGATAGTACAAATTGTTGAGAGTACTATGCCCATTAGCATCGGTAGTATAATCATAATGAATACCAAGAGGATTTTGGTTAGGGTTCCCTCCTCTATTAACAGCTGCTTTCCAAAGTACTTGTGCGTACTCGTTAGAATTAAGCATTTTCATCCGAGAGTGGAACATCGACACGGTAGTATAATGGTCAAAATCTACTTTCAGCACACCTTTCTTACCTTTTTTAGTGGTAATAACGATAACTCCATTAGCAGCACGCGACCCATAGATACTGGCAGCGGAAGCATCGCGCAATACTTGTATGCTCTCTATATCGTTAGAGTTTAGCTCGTGCATACCGCCTTGGGTAGGTACCCCATCAATAATATAAAGAGGGTCGTTATTATTGAGCGTACCAATACCGCGAATGCGGATGGTTGCTTTACCTGCAGGGCCTCCATTATCGGTTACTTGCATACCTGCTACACGACCTTGAAGGGCTTTCATAGGGTTATTTTCGGCAGTAGACATCATTTCGTTTACTTTTACTACCGAAACTGCTCCGGTAAGGTCGGTTTTACGTTCAGTACGATAACCGACTGATACGGTAACGCCCTCTAAGGCAGTGACTTCTTCTTCTAAGCTTACACTTATATTCTTGCGTCCTTTCACAGCTACTGTTTGGGTTTTGTAGCCTATATATGAAAAGACCAAACTATCAGTGGCAGCGACGGGATGAAGGGTGTAATTCCCATCAAAATCAGTAGAAGCACCTACCGATTTGTTTTTCACCATCACCGTTACCCCCATCATAGGAGTGTTATCGGCCTTTGCTTTCACTACTCCGATTACTTCTTGGGAAAAAAGAGCTCCTGAAAAGTTACAGAGTAAAAGCGACAGTAAAATGCGTTTGTTTATTTTTCTACTCATCATATTGGTGTTTTTTGCGATTAATTTTCGGTGGCAAAAGTAGAGAAAAAGAAAGCAATGCACTATCAAAAACTGGTCAAAAGCTATCATTTTTTAGCAAAAAAAACAGGGAGAAGTATAAAGAAAACAGTACAAAAAAATCCTCAAAACATTGAATAAAAGACACTTATACATTTTTTATAGTATATGCAACAAAATTAATAGTTGTATTTTTCTATTTATTTCGTTTTAACAAATATTTGTCGATTATATATGTGTATTATTTCGGGAGTATAAAAACTTATCTATAAAAACAATTAGAACTTTGCACAGTAAAAGGTTTAGTGCTTTTACTGTGCAAAGTTCTTCGATATATTGGGGGGGTAGCTTAACACTTAACTACCGTTCCCTCGTCTAAATATACTAAGTATTTGCCTTTTACTTGCCAACCAATGGTTTGCAGGTTTTGGGCGTAGTACAATAGCTGTTGGTGGTATTGAGGGTTAGGCTGCCCTGTTTTGTAATCGATAAGGTAGGCTTCGCGAGTGGTAGGGTGATAGGCTATCCTATCAGGACGGAAGTATTTGCCCTTGCTGTCTACAAACTCGCGTTCGATGAAGTAATGGTACTCATCAGTAAAGAAAGCTGCTATCTGCGGCTCGCTTAGTAGGTTTTCTATTTGAGGCTTCAGCAGTTGGTATTGCTCCTCGGTGAGGGTGCCCTCTTGCAGTGCCTCGTTTAGTACCGCCCCCAAGTCGGTAGCATAGGTTAGTTGCGAAAAGAGGCTGTGTATGAGGTTTCCTCTTTCGAGGGCTTGCTGTTGGTGGGTGTCCCATAGCAGTGAGGCTCCTGTAGCTATCTTATAATGAGGGGCTGCCCAACCTTTCTGAAACAACACATAGCTATCAGCATTTGTTTCTTCTTTCTTTTTATCCAATATAGGGTTACCATATTCATACTCCGTCGCCTCCTCATTCCAACGTCCTTTATCATTTAGAAAATCGCGGAGAAGTGTGCCGTAAGTGGTAATCTCTTTCTCAGGGAGCGAAGTGATAACGTAGAGAGACGACTCAGGACGGGTCATCGCCACGTATAACACGTTTATCTGGTCGAGAAGGTGCTGCTGGTGTTGCTCGTTGAGAATAGTAGCTGCCGCTCCATAGTTTTCAATATTCTTACTGCTTTTTACCAATAGATAGTCAAAACCAGCGAAGTTCTCGGCTGAGACAGGGTACCATATCATTTCGCCACGACCGTCTTCTAACTTGCTATCAGCAAAGGCATAGATAATCACAGGGGCTGAGAGCCCTTTGCTCTTATGTACAGTCATCACGGTGATAGCGTTAAGACCTTCGGGTGAGCTGATGCTGAGCTTTTCTTTTTGGTCTTCCCAGAAGTCTAAGAAGTCGGCTAAGCCTCCTTTGCGGGCGTTCTTGAAGTCGAAAATAAGGTCAATAAAGTGTGTAAGGTAAGCATCTGAATGGCGTGCTACCTCGAAGCAATTTACCGCTAATGTTACCCCTTCGTATAGTGAATATTGGTTAAACGTTTCTATAGAAAAATGAAAGTCGGCAAAGAAAGTACTCACAGGCTGGTATGCGTACTTGCTTAGGAAAGTATGAGGCTGCTGCGTCCCCTTGCCGTTAGCTCGAATAAAGGCAAAGAGCATCTTGGCCTTTAGGTCTTCGCTTTCGGGGTGGTAAAGCAACTGCAATAGGGCTATAAGGAACTGCACTGAGGGTACGTTTTGCAGTAACAAAGAGTCGGGAGAGATGACTTTGCGTCCTTTGCTTGATAAGAATGAGGCTACCGCAGCGCCCTCTTTGTTAGTGCGCACTAATATAGTGATGTCTTTGTCTTCAGCTCCTGCCTCATTGGCGTGCATTACTTTGTCTAGTATAGCCTCGCAATAACTTTTCTCGCGCGGGGTGAGGGTATCGTCTTTAGTTTCTTCTTCTCTCTCTTCCACCTCCTCTTCTTGTTCAGTGTTAATAAATGAGATATTTACATAACCCTCTGCTAAAGTACTTTTTGGATAGTTTTGGGCAGCTGCTTCGTAAAGATCTTGGTATTCTCCTATGGTGAAAAGCTTTGCTACAAAAGGGAAAAACGCATTGTTGAAGTCTATAATTTGCTTTAAACTGCGGTAGTTTTCAGCCAAATTAACAGTGTTGAGGGGGACTTTAAAAGGATTTATTTTACCGTTATACAGACTCATAAACTGCTCTGCCTTGCCTCCTCGCCAGCGGTAGATTGACTGTTTGGCATCGCCTACTAATAGCACTGAACCGGTCTGGTGACTTACTTGGCTTTGCACTGCATTGAGGATAAGCGGTATAAAGTTCTGCCATTGTAGTACTGAGGTATCTTGAAACTCATCGATGAAATAATGACGGAACTTCTCGCCTATACGCTCATAAATAAAAGGCGCTGGCTGAGTGCTCAGCTCTGAGGAAATCACGCCATTGAACTCCCATATAGGTAAGATATTCTCTTCCTCTTTGATAAGGGCTATTTCTTTTTGGATACGGTTTAGCAAAGCCAAAGGGGGAAGGTACTTTAGGGCATTTTGCATAAAGTTGAGCGTACCAAAAGCATTTTGTATATCTTCAAAATAAGTAACAATCTGAGGTTGTAGGCTATCGATAAGAGCAGTATCAAGTTTTTTAGCAGCTGTTTTGCCGTACATTGGTTCACCATCTAACAAATTAGTCTGCCAAGCACTGCCCCAAGCGGGTTCTTTTTGAGGACTAAGCGTTAGTTTTTGGAAGAAATTGTACAGATGACCTCCATTGAAAGCTCCCTTATCTAAGCCGTGACGGTCTAAGAGTTGCATAAAAGAGAGTGCTGTGGTTTGTATAAGCTGTGCCGCTTGTTCTTTATACTCAGTTAGGGACTTCTTTAGGGTAGCGAAATCGCTTAGCTCTTTGTCTTTTAGCGATTGCAGCTGACTATAATGGTTTTCGTTAGTGAGCATCTTGGCTATTTCGAGTAGTTCTTTAGAGGTGTCCCAATTCTTATCTTCGTCTATCTTTTCGTTAGAAAAAGCTATAAGCCACTCAGTGAGTTCCTTATCGCCCGCACCTGCTTGGCTCATTAGGTTGTCTACAGCGCGTTCTAAGAGAGTTTGACTGTCCAACTGCACTTCAAAGAAAGGATTAAGGTGCAAATCGTGAGAGAAGTGACGTATCAGCTGGTGATTGAAGCCGTCAATAGTGCTAATGTTGAAGGCAGCGTAGTTGTGCAATATATATTCTAATGTCTTAGCCGAACGGTCTTGCAGTGCTTTAGGAGTCAGATGCAGACTTTTGCACAGTTCGTTAAACATACTGTGGGGGGTATGCAGCATCGTATCCTCGCTAAACTTACCCAATAGCTCAATAATACGGTTCTTCATCTCGAACACCGCCTTGTTAGTAAAAGTAATAGCGAGCAGCTGTCTAAATTGCTCTACATTGGGGGTACTAAGTACGATTTGCAGGTAAGCCTTCACGAGGCTATAGGTCTTGCCAGACCCTGCTGAAGCGTTGTAAATGGTATAGCTCATTTTTTATCCTGCGAATTCATCAAGCATATCTAAAGAAGGCACAAAGAAAAGGGTCCCTGTTTCGGCAGTGCTGAAATCTAATAAGCGGTCGTAATTACCTATGGGGTTGCCTACAAACATATTCGTAAGCATCTTTTCTACCGTGCTGAATGTATTGGCGTAGCAGATAAAGTAAGTGCCCATTTGATGACTCACTGGGTCGTGGAAAGGCATATTATCTCTCACTACTTTTAGGTCATCGCCTACATTGGCAAGTGCTGAATGAGCATTTGTAGGTTTGGTATCCTCATCCATTTCTATATCCATTTCTTTGCTGCGACCTATTACTTTTTCTTGTTCGCTAACGGGTAACGAACGCCAAGCGTTCATATCGTGCACATACTTTTGTACAAATAAGTAGCTTCCGCCTTGGTAGTTAGGATCTTCATTGCCCACTACAGCAAACAGCTCGCGCTCTTCGCCTCGTGGGTTTTCGGTGCCGTCTACAAAACCGATGATAGCGCGCCCGTCCCAATACCTAAAACCTTGTACATTCACTATACCATCGGCTATAGGTTGCAGCACATCGCTGATAGCAGCTGCCATATCATAAGCTAAGCTAGGGTTGTGCGCACGAATATGAAAGTGCAAATCGCCTTCAGTAGCTACGGCTGTGTGTTTGCTACCTTTGATAGGCTGAAAATCCTTAAGCTCTTTGGGGAGCGGTTGGGGTAACCCTAAGGTAAGCCACGCCCTATGGCTAATGCCTATGGTTACACTCGCACGTGCTTCGGGGAAGCGGTCGGCTACCGAGTTGTTGAGGTTTCCTACCAAGCCACATACTTTTGAAAAAGTATCTTTTAATTGCGCTTTGTCTATATTTTTCTTAAATGCCCATACCAAAAATACGGTATTATTATTAGGCAAATCGGTTACATTCTGATAATTCATTATTTCTATTTTTATTTTCAGTAGTTAGTTATTAGTCGTTAGTCGTTAGAAAGCAACACTGTTCTAACGACTAACGACTAATCTACTAGCGACTAACTTAACGGCTAACTACTGCGGTTTGTCTGTTGATAGATTCCTGGTGAATCGCCTTAAATACCTGTATGATAAACTCTTCACTAAGTCCGTATTGTTCTCCTTCTAAGATTACCTTGCCGAGTATTTCGTGCCAGCGTTGATTCTGTAGGATAGCTACATTATTAGCTTTCTTTAGTGTGCCAATTTCATCGGCAATATTCATACGTTTCTTAAGTAGATCTAATAGCTGGTCGTCTATGATGTCGATATGAGAGCGCAAGGTGCTTAGTTTGCTAACGTAATCTTCTTGGTTAGTAGAGACCTGCCTAATGCGCAAGTCGTTCATAATCTGCACCAAACGCTCTGGAGTGATTTGCTGAGCAGCATCGCTCCACGCAGCATCAGGGGTGCAGTGGGTTTCAATCATCAGTCCATCGAAATTGAGGTCGAGGGCAGTTTGCGATACATCGAAGATAAGTTCGCGCTTACCGGTGATGTGCGAAGGGTCGCAGATGATAGGCAGCAACGGGAATTTATTCTGCAACTCTATCACTAATTGCCATTCGGGTATGTTGCGATATTTGGTCTTTTCATAAGTAGAAAACCCACGATGTATCACCCCTAACTTCTCAACTCCGGCGCGCTGTAGGCGTTCGATAGCCCCTATCCAAAGAGCGAGGTCGGGGTTTACTGGGTTTTTCACCAATACTATCTTATCAGTGCCTTTCAACTCATCAGCTATTTCTTGAATAATAAACGGACTAACGGTAGAGCGTGCGCCTATCCACAGTAGGTCGATGTCGTGCTCTAAGGCTAGCTTTACGTGGTCTTTATTGGCTACTTCAGTCGCTATCTTAAGTCCTGTTTCTTCTTTTACACGTTGCAACCATTTCAGTCCCAAAGCTCCCACGCCCTCAAACATACCGGGGCGGGTACGAGGCTTCCAGATACCTGCTCGGAAGAATGACACATCAGTATCCTTGAGACTATGCGCTATGTTGAGTACTTGCTCTTCCGTTTCGGCACTGCAAGGGCCTGCTATTACTACGGGGTGGTCGAGGGCTAAATCATCTAACCACTGACGGTTTTTTTGTGTTATTTCCATTATATTTAGTCGTTAGTTATTAGTTAATTGCCAAATCTTTTTAGGCGAAGGGCGTTGCTGATAACGCTTACAGAGCTAAAGCTCATTGCCAAAGCCCCTAACATAGGCGACAATAAAATACCAAAAACGGGATAGAGCACGCCAGCGGCTACGGGTATACCTATAGCATTATAGACAAGGGCGAAGAAGAGGTTTTCGCGTATGTTCTTCACTACCGCTTTGCTCAGCTTTTTAGCCTTTACAATACCGCTAAGGTCGCCTTTTACTAAGGTAATAGGGGCACTTTCGATAGCTATATCAGTGCCTGTACCCATAGCTATACCTACATCGGCTTGGGCTAAAGCAGGGGCATCGTTAATACCATCGCCAGCCATTGCCACTACCTTGCCTTGTGCTTGTAGGCGTTTTACTTCTTCTTGTTTGTCTTGTGGCAACATACCCGCACGGTAGTCGGTGAGCCCTATTTGGCGAGCTATAGCGGCAGCGGTAAGCTCATTGTCGCCCGTAAGCATTATTATATGTACGCCTACTTGCTGCAAGGCGCGCAATGCTTGAGCGGTGGTATCCTTTAGCTTATCGGCTATCGCCACTGCTCCTATCACTTCGCGGTCAGTAGCCAACAGCGAAAGGGTATAACCTTCTGATTGACGGGCACGTAGGATATGGCGAATCTCTTCGCTTATAGGGGCACCTATCTCTTCTATCAGTCGTTCGTTACCAAAGTAGTATTGCACTCCGGCGTGGTTAGCTCGTACCCCTTTCCCTGTTAAGGCTTCAAAATCGGTGAAGGGTAAGGGGGTAACTCCTTGTGATTGGGCATAAGCACTAGTAGCTTTAGCTAAAGGGTGTTCGCTTTGCTGGTTGAGTCCGTAGAGTAAGGGTAACCATTCCTTTTCAGTAAGACTGCCAAAACTCATTACTTTAGCTACTGTAGGCTTGCCCTCAGTTAGGGTACCAGTCTTATCGATGACTAAAGTATCTACTTTGTTCATTCGCTCCAACGCTTCAGCATCTTTGATGAGGATACCGTTTTGCGCACCTTTGCCTATCCCTACCATTACCGACATAGGGGTGGCTAAGCCTAAGGCACAAGGGCAAGCGATAATAAGCACGGCAATGGCATTGAGCAGGGCATATACATAAGCATTCTCGCCACCGAAAACTGCCCACAGCACAAAGGTAAGTACTGCAATAGCGATGACTATAGGCACAAAATAAGCGGCTATCTTATCGGCTAACTTCTGTATAGGGGCGCGACTCTGGCTTGCTTCTTGCACACGGGCTACTATCTGTGCGAGTAGCGTGTCGGATCCGACCTTATCAGCACGCATCACAAAAGACTGTGTGCCGTTGAGAGTACCTGCCGATACGCGGTTGCCCTCTTGCTTTTCTACCGGTATGGCTTCACCAGTAATCATACTCTCGTCTACAGTAGCATAGCCCTCGGTTAGCACACCATCTACGGGGAGCTTTTCGCCTGGTTTCACTCTCAGTAGGTCGCCTATATGAACCTCTTCAATAGGAACTTCTATTTCGTTGCCTTCTACTATCTTAGTAGCTTTGCGAGGGGCTAAATCTAATAACAATCTGATAGCGGCTTGGGTGCGTGTGTGGGCATTAGCTTCGAGTACTTGCCCTAATAGCACCAAGGTTAAGATGACGGTAGCCGCCTCGAAGTAGAGATGCACGCTGCCGTGCGCTTTGAAAGCCTCGGGGAAGAGGTTAGGGAAAAAGAGCCCTACCACACTAAAGCCCCACGCTACGCCTGCCCCTATACCGATAAGGGTAAACATATTGAAATGCAGTGTTTTAAGGCTGCGCCACGCCCGCATAAACAGGAAGCCGCAGAAGTAGAACACTACCGGCAGCGAAAGGACAAACTGCACCCAGTTCCACGCACTGAGGGGCATTAGTTTGTAAAGCGGATTATTGTGCCACATACCGCTCATCGCTATCACAAAGATAGGCAGCGTAAAGGCAATAGCCCCCCAGAGCTTGCGCTGTAGGTTATCGTCTTTAGGAGCTTCTAAGCTCACCAAATCCATACCACAAACGGGACAAGCGCCAGGGTGGTCGTACGTTTTATCGCCCTCACAACGCATAGGGCAGTAATACACCATCTTAGCGTGGGGGTTTGTAGGTTTTATAGAGGGGGGAGTCGTAGGCTTATGCCGGTGCGCTTCGTCATCGCTCTCGCCTTCTTCGCCATCTGTTGCAAGGCTGTAATGAGTGCCTTCTAAGGCTTTTTGTAAGTTTTGCAAGGGTACCTCAGCAGTGCTTTCTATTCTTGCTGTAGCCGAAGCCAAATCTACTTGTACCGCTGTAACGCCTGCCACTGCCGAAAGCCTATCGCTAACGGTAGTAACGCAGCCCATACAGCCCATTCCTTTTACTTTATAAGAGGTTGTCATAATCTGTATTGAATTATTTAGAGCGACAAAGGTACAAAATAAATTTGAATTATAAAGCAATTTTTCTTTTAACTTTAGGTAGCAAGCTACCCGTTTAAGGCTCTGACGAATAACACAAAAAACACCGCAAAAGTAGTAAACTTTTACGGTGCTATACGTTTGATGAATGCAAAAAGTAATTGCCAAAAGCTATGTATTCCAACGCCTGCGGATAATCTCCTTTGGTAAATACCTCGCCATACACCTTACCAATATTGCGATAGATATTATGAGCAGGGTTTCTTTAAGATATATTTTAGCTATATTCATTTTTCTCATAATAA
>ERZ773077.1065-NODE-1065-length-19543-cov-15.694787_pt1 | contig 19543 bp, 20 predicted proteins | sample MGYA00580612_ERZ773077 | MGnify/ENA primary metagenome ERZ773077 (study PRJEB29015, sample SAMEA2737971) | human oral metagenome | biome: human oral; feature: human-associated habitat; material: dental | place: China | collected 2021 ...
TGCGGGGATGGTCGGGTGCGACGCCGTAGCGGATGAGGCCAAACGGTGCGGGCATTTGTTCGAATAGGTCGATATTGACGCCTTGTTTGGCTAGCAGGTCGGAGGCATAGATGCCGGCGGGTCCGGCGCCGATAACTGCGACTCGAAGATCGGTAGGGCTGGTCATAAAATACCTTTCAAAACAATAGACTAATTGATAGACTACTTGGTCTATAAAATGTAGGAAGTTACCGCGGCAAGCGCAAGAATTAAATTCAATTACACGTTAACAATAATTTTATTCACACTTTTTTGTTCGGTGTCACCCCAGTTCAAAGCCGATTTTGTAAACAAAATCTGTCACTTACTGCTCGGTATTCTTGAAATAGACCAATCGGTACGGTTAGGTGGTTACCTAACAACCGTTACCGACGAAAATTAGCGCAATCATGACACCAAGCACCAGTACGAAGACCCGGCCGGCCCGCCAGAAAAAGCCGGAAGGCCAATGGAAAATCGACGGATACGACCCCTTAAATGATGACGAACGCATCAAGCAAGAGGCCGACGGCCTGTCCGCCAAGCAGCGGGTCATTGACATCTATTCCAAACAAGGGTTCGCATCCATACCGGCCGAGGATTTAGCGCCCCGGTTCAAATGGTTGGGGCTGTATTCCCAACGCCGGCAAGACCTGGGTGGCGAGTACACCAGCAAGCTCACCACCAGCGAATTGCAGGACGAGTATTTTATGATGCGGGTCCGGTTCGACGGTGGCCGCGTCACCCCTGACCAGCTGCGTGTCGTGGGCGAAATCTCCCGGGACTATGCCCGATCCACCGCCGACTTCACCGACCGGCAGAATATTCAACTCCACTGGATCCGCATCGAAGACGTCCCCACTATTTGGGACAAGCTTGAGGCGCACAACCTGTCCACCCTCATGGGCTGCGGTGATGTGCCCCGCGTGATTCTCGGCTCCCCGGTGGCGGGCATTGCGGCCGACGAAATCATTGACGCCACTCCCGCCATTCAGGAAATCGTCGACAAGCATCTATTTAGCGGCGAGTTCGTGAACCTGCCGCGGAAATACAAATCCGCCATCTCCGGCAACGCGCGGCAGGACGTCACCCACGAAATCCAAGACATTGCGTTTATCGGCTCCATCCACCCCGAACACGGCGCCGGTTTCGCCTGCTATGTCGGCGGCGGGCTGTCCACCAACCCCATGCTGTCGCAGGATTTGGGCGTGTGGATTCCCCTCGACCGGGTTGCCGACGTGTGGGCCGCCGTCGGCCGCATCTTCCGCGACTACGGCTATCGACGTCTCCGCAACCGCGCCCGCCTGAAATTCCTGGTCGCCGATTGGGGCGTGGAAAAATTCCGCCACATATTAGAAACGGAATACCTGGATGCGCCGCTTATCGACGGCCCCCCAGTGCCACAGCACGACGGCTACCGGGACCATATTGGGATTCATCCCCAAAAGGACGGCAAATTTTATTTGGGAGTCAAACCCACCGTCGGCCATGCCAGCGGGGAACAACTCATTGCCATTGCCGACGTCGCCGACCGGTTTGGCATCACCCGCATCCGCACCACCACAGACAAGGAACTCCTCTTCCTCGACGTCGACCGGGCCGACCTGCAACCCCTATCCGACGCCCTGGCCGAAACCGGGCTATATACCCACCCCTCCGAATTTCGCCGCGGCATTATTTCCTGCACCGGCCTGGAATTCTGCAAACTCGCCCACGTCACCACCAAGGCCCGGGCAATCGAACTGGTGGACGAGCTGGAGCAGCGGCTGCACGACCTGGATGTTCCCCTGAAAATCTCCCTCAACGGTTGCCCCAACGCCTGCGCCCGCTCCCAAGTCTCCGACATTGGGCTCAAGGGCCAAATCGTCCGGGGTGAGGAGGGTTTCCAAGTGCATCTCGGCGGCGCCCTCGGGCTGAACTGGGGTCGGAAACTTCGGGGCCACAAGGTCACCTCCGCGGAACTCGGCGACTACATTGTGCGGATCGTCGAAAAGTACAAGCAGCAACGCCACGACGGGGAACAATTCCGCGAATGGGTGCTACGCGCCACCGACGAGGACCTGTCATGAGCCTGCGCCGCGCCCCCAACCCCAACCGCAATCACCCCCTGTACTGCCCCTACTGTGCCAGCGAAAACCTATTCCCCGATGTTGAGACCGAATTCGCCTGGAACTGCCGCGAATGCCTCCGCGTTTTCGCCGTCATGTTCTACGGCCAAAACGATCCGGGGCAGCGGCCCAAAGCCAGCCTCTCCACCGCCGACGCACTGAAAGCCTCACTCAACCATGACCTTTATCAACCTCACTAAACCAGCCACGGGCGATACCGACTACCAGGACCCCGACATCAGCCCCGCGGGCCCCCGCACCACCACACCGCTCGACCCCGACACTGCCCGCCGCAACCAGCAACTCGTCGACCAATACGCCGAACACCTGTACGATGCCCCCGCCGACGCTATTCTCGACTGGGCCCGCACCCACGCCCCCGGCGCGCTCGTCGTCACCCTCAGCATGGAAAACACGGTTCTCGCCGAGCTTGCCGCCCACCATCTGCCCGAGGCGGATTTCCTGTTCCTCGACACCGAATATCATTTCGCCGAAACCCTCGATGTTGCCCGCCAGGTTGTAGACCGCTACCCCAACCAGCGGCTGATTACGGCGAAAGCCCAGCTCAGCCGCGCCCAGCAGGATAAGGTGTACGGCCCCAGCCTGTATCTGACTCACCCAACCGCCTGTTGCCGCATGCGGAAGGTGGAGCCGCTCGCCGTGGCGCTCAGCCCCTATGTGGGGTGGGTGACCGGGTTGCGGCGCGCCGATGGTCCGACCCGCGCCACCGCCCCGGCGCTCAGCCTGGACCGGACTGGCCGGTTGAAGATTTCCCCGATTATCACCTGGACGTTGGAAGAAACCGAACAGTATATCGAGGCGCATGACCTGATTCGGCATCCGCTCACGTCCCAGGGCTACCCGTCGATTGGGTGCGCGACCTGCACGCTTCCCGTTGCGCCGGGGGAGGATCCCCGGGCCGGCAGGTGGGCGGGGAACGCCAAGACCGAATGTGGCCTCCACACCTAAAAACTAGAGAAGGAACCCTCAATGAGTGCCTCTGTGAAAACCCAGACACACCTATCACCCCATTTGAAAGCCTTGGAGGATGAGTCTATCCATATTCTCCGGGAGGTTGCCGGCCAATGCGATAATGTGGCCCTCCTGTTTTCTGGGGGTAAGGATTCCGTGGTGGTGTATGAGCTGGCCCGCCGCGCGTTCGCCCCCGCCGCCGTCCCTTTCGAACTGCTCCACATTGACACCGGCCATAATTTTCCCGAGGTCATTGATTTTCGTGACCAGCTGGTGGCTCGCACTGGCGCCCGCCTCCGGGTTGCCCACGTCCAGGATTGGATTGATCGGGGTGACCTGCGGGAACGGTCCGACCATACCCGTAATCCGTTGCAAACCGTGCCTTTGGTGGAAACCATTGCGGAGCAAAAATATGACGCGGTTTTGGGTGGTGCCCGCCGTGACGAGGAGCGGGCCCGCGCCAAGGAACGGATTTTCTCGGTCCGCGACAGTTTTGGTGGTTGGGATCCCCGCCGGCAGCGTCCCGAGCTGTGGCGGCTGTATAACGCCGCCCACCTGCCTGGCGAAAACATTCGGGTGTTCCCCATTTCGAATTGGACCGAGGCCAATATTTGGCAGTACATCAAGGCCCGGCGTATCGAGCTTCCCCCTATTTATTACGCCCACCAGCGGGAGGTGTTTTACCGCGACGGCATGTGGCTTACTCCCGGCCCGTGGGGGAGTGGGCCGGTGGAAACCAAGTGGGTTCGCTACCGCACCGTCGGCGACATGAGCTGCACCGGCGCGATCGAATCCACCGCCACCACCATTGACCAGGTGATTGCGGAAATAACCACCACTACCCTCACCGAGCGTGGCGCCACCCGTGCCGATGATCGGCTGAGCGAATCCGCCATGGAAGACCGTAAAAAGGAAGGATATTTCTGACACATGGATACTCTCCGCTTCTGCACCGCCGGCTCCGTCGATGATGGTAAATCCACCTTTGTGGGTCGGCTCTTGCACGACACGAAGTCCGTCCTCGCCGACCAGCTCGCCCAGGTGGAGCAGACCTCCGCCCGCCGCGGTTTCGCCGGCCTGGATCTTTCCCTGCTTGTCGACGGTCTGCGCGCCGAGCGGGAGCAGGGCATCACCATTGATGTGGCCTACCGGTATTTTTCCACCCCCAACCGCACGTTTATTCTCGCGGACACGCCCGGCCACGTCCAATACACCCGCAACACGGTTACCGGTATTTCCACTTCCCAGGTTGTGGTGTTGCTTGTCGACGCCCGCCATGGCGTGGTTGACCAAACCCGGAAGCATCTCACCGTTGCCGCCCTCCTCGGTATCCGCACCGTCATTCTTGGTGTGAATAAGATCGACCTGGTCGACTATTCCGAGGATGTGTTTCGCGCGATCGAGGGGGAGTTTCGGGCTGTGGCCGCCGACCTGGGGATTACCGACCCCCACGCCATCCCGATTTCCGCACTGCACGGCGATAATGTGGTGGATGCGTCGCCTCGTCTGCCCTGGTATTTTGGGCCCACCATTTTGGAGTTGTTGGAAACCATTCCTGTCGACCCTGGCGATAGCAGCCTCGATTTCCGGTTCCCCATCCAATACGTGATCCGGGCCACCGACTACCGTGGCTATGCCGGGCAGGTCGCCACCGGCACCATTGCGGTGGGGGATACCGTCACCACTCCCCATGGTTCCACGACCGTGACTGCCATCGACACCACGGATGGGCCTGCCACTAGCGCGCATGCCGGCGACAGTGTGACGCTCCGACTGGCCGACGACATTGATCTCAGCCGGGGTGATCTGTTGTCCACCAACCGGCCCCCCAATATCCGCAGCTTCGCCGCCACCATCATCGGCCTGGATGACACCCCCGTCACCACCAATAATGTGGTGCATCTCCGCTACGGGACCAGCCTGGTCAAGGCCAGGGTCGCCGACCCGGTTGCGGTCAATGATATTGTGCACACCACCGTGGAGTTGCAGCACGATCTTCCCATCGACTCGTACGCGGCCCGTGGGGCGGTCGGGTCGTTCCTGCTCGTTGATAACCACACCGGCAGCACGCTCGCCGCCGGCCTGGTCGCATGACCCCCGCGCGTGCCGGTGCCGGCGCCCCCGGTGTGATCCTCCTGGCCCACGGCTCCCGGCATCGCCACGCCGCGGCCGGCATCAACCAGCTTGCCGCAGCCGTCCACCGCAACACCGGCCGGCATACCGTGGCCGCCCACTTGAGTTTCCACGACCACACCTTCGACCACGCCTGCCACCAGCTGCGCAGTCGCGGCCACACCCAGGCAACCGTGGTTCCCCTCCTGTTCACCAACGCTTACCACCACGCCGTTGATGTTCCGAACACAGTGGCGAAAGAGGACCAACTCGACATCACCATTACCCCGGGGCTCGGCACTGGGCCCGCTGTCGCCGAACTGCTCCGCCAGCAAATCCCGGCCGGCGCCCATCCCGTCCTCTACGCGGTCGGATCCTCACGGCCCGAAGCCAACCGGAGCGTCGAGAAGCTCGCCCACACCATCGGTGGCGAACCCCTCTTCGCCACCCGGGGCACCACCACCGGCCGCACCCTTGACGACATCCTTACCGCCCACCACCGAGTCCACATACTCCCCCTCTTTGTCTCCCACGGGCTCCTCCTCGACCAACTCCGAACCCACCACCCACCAACCGAACACCTGAGCTATTCCCCGCCGCTCATGGGGAAGCTCGCAACCATCGTGAAACGGCGGTTACAATGCTCATCATCCTCGCAGGCGCATTCGCACAACTAGTCGATGGTGGCATCGGCATGGGCTTCGGCGTCACATCCACCACCATCCTGCTGCTCTCCATGGGGCCAGCCCAAGCATCCGCGGTCGTCCACGCCGCCGAAGTCGGCACCACCCTCGCCTCCGGGCTGAGCCACTGGCGGTTCGGCAACGTCAACTGGCGGGTCGTCCTCACCCTCGGGGTGCCCGGGGCTATCGGCGCCGCCACCGGCGCCACCCTCCTCTCCCACATCGCCACCGATTCCGCGAAACCCCTCACCGCCATCATCCTTGCCCTCGTCGGCGTGAATCTCCTGTGGCGGTTCTCCCGCGGCGTTATCGCCCGACACAACACCCCCAAACCCTACCGAACCCCATTCCTCATATTCCTCGGCATTTTCGGCGGCATCATCGACGCCACCGGGGGTGGCGGCTGGGGACCCATCACCACCTCCACTCTCATGTCGTTGGGGAAGGAGGAACCGCGCCGGGTGGTGGGCACGGTGAATACGGCGGAATTTTTGGTGGCGTCGGCCGCAACAATGGGGTTCACCCTGGGATTGTGGCAGGAATTACAGACTAATGCGGTGGCGGTGCTGTGCCTGCTGTTGGGTGGGGTACTCACGGCGCCGCTGTCGGCGTGGCTGATTCACCACATTAATCCCATCATCTTGGGCGGGTTTGTGGGGACGGCACTCATCAGCCTGAATATCCCACATAGCTGGCCCTACGCGGTGGTAGCTGGTGTGATTTTGACGTGGCGTGGGGTGCGCCGATCCCGGAAGGCACATGTGGTGGTGAGCACCGAGGTGCCATGTGATGAATCTGACGATTTTCCCGCGGCGGGGGCGTCGACAAGCACGCAAACACGTGCGATGCTAGGTGCAGTGAATGGCATAAGCTCCGGCGTGAAGTAGTATTATAAGCTGCACAAACGATACGTACTTATCCCCTATCCGGGGTAGGGGTTTACTATTCGGTAACGTTATCGGGGCATGCTATTTTCGCAATGTTGTATACAGAAAGTTCATTGGATGTCTAGCAGCACGAAGGCAGATTCGCCGCCGCTCAAGGTACCGTCGGATAAGTGGTGGCACTTAAGCTTTGGTGGCCTCCTGGTTATCACCCTCATCACCTTCCTCTTTTGGTCTTTCGACTATGTGGGCCCGGAGGCGAATAAGGTTATTCTCATTACTACCATTGCGTTTGGCGTTTTTATGGCGTTCAACATTGGTGGTAATGACGTTGCTAACTCCTTCGGCACCTCGGTTGGTGCGGGCACGCTGACTATGCGGCAGGCGCTCGTCGTCGCCGCTATTTTTGAGGTGTCGGGTGCAGTGTTGGCCGGTGGTGAGGTGACCGAAACCGTCAAGAGCGGCATTGTGGATCTGGGATCCATCCACCTTGACGCCATGCATTTTGCGTTCATCATGATGGCGGCATTATTGGGGGCGGCCGTGTGGCTGCTCATTGCGACCAAACTAGGGCTGCCGGTGTCCACGACGCACTCCATCATTGGTGGCATTGTGGGCGCCTCCCTTACCCTGGGGTTCTTTTTACACATTGGTGGCCTGGAAATGGTGCAGTGGGGCGAGATTGGTCGCATCGCAGTGTCCTGGGTGCTCTCCCCCGTATTGGGGGGGATTACGTCGTTTATTCTCTTCGGCGCGATTAAGCGCCGCATTTTAGTGTTTAACGACAAAGCGGACGCGGAGCTGCGCCAGATCAAAGAGGAACGCATTAAACTCCACAAGGATTTCAAATCTTCGTTCGAACGCCTCTCCGAGGTTCAGCAGCTTTCCTACACCAATGCCATGACGCGGGATGCCGCACTGATTGCCGAACGTGATTTCGATCCGGAAGAGCTGGAATCCGACTACTATCGGGACCTGCACCGACTCAACCAGCGGCGGGATTCGCTCAACACACACCGGGCGTTAGAAACCGGCGTGCCCCTCTTGGCAGCTGGTGGCGCGGTCATCATTGGGGCGATGATGATCTTCAAGGGGCTCAAAAACCTCCACTTCGAAATGTCCAGCCTGGGCAACGGTCTGATGCTGGGCATGATCGCGGTCATGGTGTGGATGGCGGTGTTCGTGTTCGCCCGCACGCTGCGCCGGCAGGAGCTGTCCCGGGCCACGTTTACCGTGTTTTCCTGGATGCAGGTGTTTACCGCATCGGCGTTCGCTTTTTCCCACGGTTCGAACGATATTGCGAACGCCATCGGCCCGTTTACCGCGGTGCTGGATGTGCTGCGAACCAATAGTATTGAGGGCGGCGGCACGGTGCCGTCGGCAGCCATGATTATGTGCGGCGTAGCGCTGATCGCCGGCCTGTGGTTCATCGGCCGCTACGTGATCCACACCGTCGGCTCCGGGCTCACAAAAATGCACCCGGCCTCGGGGTTTGCCGCAGAGTTAGCGGCCGCGCTGGTGGTCATGGCCGCGTCGATGCTGGGCCTGCCGGTGAGCTCGACCCACATCCTGATCGGCGCGATCCTGGGCATCGGCATTGTGAATCGTTCCGCAAACTGGCGGCTCATGAAGCCGATCGCCCTCGCGTGGGTGATTACCCTGCCCGCCGCCGCGCTCATCGCCTCCTGCGCGGCCCTGACCCTGAACTTTATTTGGGGCTAGCCGCTTGTCGACGTCTACCCGTGGGCGTGGGATTAGCCCCTCGCCGCTGGCTCCCACCCCAGCTCCGGCGCCACATGCTGGGCAAAGTTCTCCAGAATCCGGGCGCCCGCGGCAACCCCGGCCTGGTTGGGAATGGTGAGCATGAGGGTGTCAGCCGCCATGACCGCCTTGTCGTTCTTGAGCGCTTCGACAATCTTATCCGGCGTGTCCACCAGGGTACGGCCGAAGATTCCCCGCTGGTCGTCAAGCACCCCGATGGAGTCGTGAGATTCGCCACTGCCGGCCGGCCCAAAAATCTGGGCGTCGCTGCCGTCGACGATAGGGAAGATCGGGCGCGACACCGACACGCGCGGCTCCCAATCGTGCCCGGCTTTCTCCCATTCCCACCGGTAGCGAGCGATTTGTTCCGCCTGGACATCACCTAATGAAGACCCATTGGTTTCGAACACCAGCGTGGAACTCATGAGGTTGACACCCTTGCGGGCGGCCAACTCCGCGGACGCATGGGTGCCGGCGCCCCACCAGATGCGCCGGTCGGCGCCGGGGGAGTGCGGCAGCACCGGCAGCTGGGCGCCTGAGTGGAACATTTGGGGATACTGCTGCTCAAAGGGGGCGGCGGTGGCCATGCCGTCGCCGCGCAGGGCGGCCAGGAACGTGTCGAATTTTTCCGCCGCCAACGCGGCACCCTTGGGATCCTCCCGGGCCAGCTCCGGGCCACCGTAGCCGAAGGCCTCCCAGCCGCGCAGCGCGGTTTCCGGTGACCCGCGGGACACGCCGATGGCGATGCGCTGGTCGGACAGCAGGTCGAGGGCGGCCACCTCTTCGGCCAGGCCCAGGGGATTTTCGTACCGCATGTCGATCACCCCGGTACCAACCTCGATGGTGTTGGTGGTGGCGGCAATGGCGCTGAGCAGCGGGATAGGGGAGGAATACTGTGGGGCAAAGTGATGCACCCTAAAATACGCCCCGTTCACACCAAGCTCGTCGGCAATCTGCCCTAGTTCCACCGCCTGTTTGAGGGCTTCCTGGGCACCATATTTGCCGGTCTTGTCAGGTTTTAGGCTGTAGTGCCCGAAACTCAAGAATCCGAACCGTTTCACGATGTCATCCTCCAATCATCTTGTTGATATATCAACAATCTGGGGTAGAGATCCCCATGGTTGTTATCTTTAGGCACCTAGTGTAACCACCACCCCCACGAATTCATTCCCGCCCCGGTCATGGCAGTGCCCCGAACCGCATCCAGGTCCGGGGCACTGTAGCTGAAGAACTGCCTCTAACTCTTCTCGGGACTGGTCTTCCCCCACCGGGCCAGCCGCTGTTGGAACGCCTGGAACGCGCGTTGGGTGCTCGTCAGGTTGGCGTCGTCGGGTTGCTGGTCCACACCATCGCCCTTACCCGACATGGCCTGGCCTTCCTTCGTGGCCATTTCAATATCGTCAATGGTGATCTCGCCGGCGCGCAGCGCCACCAGCTCGAAATGGTACCGGACCAGCACGGATAAGGTGGCGGCCACCGGGACGGCCAGGAATGCGCCAACCACACCGAACATGGTGGAACCAATGGTCACGGACAGCAGCACAATTGCGGCGTGAAGGTTCATGGCCTTGGACTGCAACACCGGTTGCAGAATATGCCCCTCCAACTGTTGCACCGCAATGATGATCGCCAACACCAGGAGCGCATTGGTCACCCCATTGGAAACCAGGGCAATAATGACCGCCAATGCGCCGGCAACCAGGGCACCAACAATGGGAATGAAGCTGGCGAAGAATGTAATCACGGCCAAAGCCGGCGCCAGCGGCACATGCAATATGAGCAGGCCAATGCCGATGCAGGTGGCGTCGACGAAGGAAATAATGGCCTGCACCCGGATGAACCCGGAGAGCGTGTTCCAGATCCGGGTCAGCACCTCGGTCAGGTGCCAGCCGACATTGTAGCCGGTGGTCCGGCGAATCATGGGCAGGAAGCCCTCGCCGTCTTTCAGGAAGAAGAAGGTGAGCACCAGCATGAGTACGAACGTGACCACGATAGAGCCGGCCGTGGAAATGCCGCTGACCACCCGGGATGCAATGTCGGTGACCCGGTCTTGCAGGAACGTGGAGACCTGGTTAATGATGTCGTTGTAGTGGCCGAGATCAATATTGAGCGGCGGCCCCTGTATCCACTGTTGCAGCTGCTCAATGCCCTTGGTCGCCTGCTCGGCCAAATCCTTGGACTGGGTGGTGATGCTGGGGGCCATGGCGGTGAAAATGCCACCCAAAATGGCGAAGAAGGTGATGAGGACGATCACCACCGACAGGGCGGAGGGGACCTTGTGTTTCCGTAGCCAGCGCACCGGCGGCCACAGCACGGTGGACACGATAATCGCTAACAGTACTGGTAGCAGGCCTTCCCACACGAGTGCGAGACCCCGCCACAACAGGTAGCCGGCGGCAACCATGATGATGAACCGGAGGGCCCAGCCGGCGGCCCAGCGGCCGTCCTGGCCCAAAATGGCGGCTCGGTCGGTCTCGGCAAGTTCCGTGGTGACCTTGGGCTTTTCCTCGATAGTGGCGTCATCTTCCACCACGTTCGTGAGAAATTCCGCAGGATCGTCCGTCGGCGAAGCCGTTGCGGCTTGTCGACGCGCCGAATTCGCCTTATTCGGGGAATTCGGCGAATTCGCTGGTTTATGGGGCGCATTTTTAGCGCGGCGTTTCTTAGTGCTCATTGTGGTTTTAACTCTGCCACAAAAAATCGGCTACGGGAAGAAGAAATTTTTCCGTGTGGCGGGTTTGCCAGTTATGGGCGTCGACAAGCTTAGCAGCAAAAACGGTAAAGTTGAGTGAATGTTACTCAATTTTATTGACAGTGTAGGTATGCTCTGGTAGGCTGACGTCAGCAAGTTGAGCGTGACAGGATCAACTTAAAGATTAAAACTAGAATTACCATCTTACTCAGGAGGAATTTTTCATATGGGACGCGCAGTAGGCATTGACCTCGGCACCACAAACTCGGTCGTTTCCGCTTTGGAAGGCGGCGACGCTACCGTTATCGCCAACTCGGAGGGGTCCCGGACCACCCCGTCCGTCGTGGCCTTTACCAAGAACGGTGAAGTTATTGTCGGTCAGTCGGCCAAGAACCAGGCGGTCACCAACGTCGACCGCACCATTCGCTCCGTGAAGCGGCACATCGGTACCGACTGGAGCGTTGATATTGACGGCAAGAAGTACACGCCGCAGGAAATTTCCGCCCGGACGCTCATGAAGCTCAAGCGCGATGCCGAAGCATACCTGGGCGAAGAAGTCACCGACGCCGTTATTACCGTTCCCGCCTACTTCTCGGACTCCCAGCGGCAAGCCACCAAGGAAGCCGGCACGATCGCCGGCCTGAACGTGCTGCGTATCGTCAACGAGCCCACCGCGGCAGCCCTCGCCTACGGCCTAGAAAAGGGCGAGAAGGAACAAACCATTCTCGTCTTCGACCTCGGCGGCGGCACCTTCGACGTGTCCCTGCTGGAAATCGGCGACGGTGTGGTGGAAGTGCGCGCCACCGCCGGCGACAATAAACTCGGCGGCGACGACTGGGATCAGCGCATCGTCGACTGGTTGGTCGAAAAGTTCAAGGCATCCTCCGGCGTGGACCTGTCCAAGGACAAGATGGCCATGCAGCGGCTGCGCGAGGCCGCAGAGAAGGCCAAGATCGAACTGTCCTCCTCCCAAACCGCCAACATCAACCTGCCCTACATCACCGTCGACGCCGACAAGAACCCGCTGTTCCTGGACGAAAACCTCACCCGGACCGAGTTCCAGCGCATCACCCAGGACCTCCTGGACCGCACCAAGGCGCCGTTCAACCAGGTGATTAAGGACGCTGGCATTGCCATCTCCGACATCGACCATGTGGTGCTGGTGGGCGGCTCCACCCGTATGCCGGCGGTCACGGACATGGTGAAGGAACTCACCGGTGGCCGCGAGCCCAACAAGGGCGTGAACCCCGACGAGGTCGTGGCCGTGGGTGCTGCACTACAGGCCGGCGTGCTGCGCGGCGAGGTTAAGGACGTGCTGCTGCTCGACGTCACCCCGCTGTCCCTCGGTATCGAAACCAAGGGTGGCGTGATGACCAAACTCATCGAACGCAACACCACCATTCCGACCAAGCGTTCGGAAACCTTCACCACCGCCGAAGACAACCAGCCCTCCGTGCAAATCCAGGTCTTCCAGGGTGAACGCGAAATCGCCCAGCACAACAAGCTGCTCGGCTCCTTCGAACTGGGCGGCATTGCCCCGGCACCGCGCGGCGTTCCGCAGATCGAGGTGACCTTCGACATTGACGCCAACGGCATTGTGCACGTGACCGCCAAGGACAAGGGCACCGGCAAGGAAAACACCATCAAGATCCAGGACGGTTCCGGCCTGTCCCAGGAAGAAATCGACCGGATGATTAAGGACGCCGAGGCTCACGCCGAGGAAGACAAGCGGCGCCGCGAGGAGCAGGAAGTCCGCAACGGTGCGGAATCCCAGGCCTACCAGACCCGCAAGTTCTTGGACGATAACAGCGACAAGTTCAGCGATGACCTGAAGGAGAAGATCACCAAGGCCGCCGATGATGTCGACGAAGCTCTCAAGGGTGACGACATTGAGGCCATCAAGGTGGCATTGGACAAGCTGAACGAGGCATCCCAAGAAATGGGCAAGGTGCTCTACGAGCAGGAAGCCGCATCCCAGGCCGGTGGTGCCACCGCCGCCGACGCTGGTCGCAAGTCTGGCGACGATAACGTGGTTGACGCTGAAGTTGTTGACGAGGATGGGGACAAGAAGTGACCGATGACAAGCCCGAGGTGGAGCGCGACGAGGACAACACCGACGTTGACGCCAACCCCAAGCTGATCGATCTCAGCTCCGACGCCAAGAAAGCCGCCAAGGATGCCGACCAGGACGTATCCAAGGACGCCGAAGCCGACGGTGACGCCGCTGATGGTGACGCCGACGCCCAGGACGCAGGCATTGACGCGGCCGACCTGGCCGAAGTGGCTGCCGCGCTGGATCAGGTGGCAGCCGACGCCGAAGCGGAATCCACCGAGCCCTCCCTTGAGGAGCAACTCGCGGAACGCACCAATGACCTGCAACGATTGGGTGCGGAATACGCCAACTACCGGCGCCGCACCCAGGCGGAACGCGAACAGGTGATCGAAAATGCCAAGGCGCAGGTGGTCATGCGATTCCTGCCCATCGTGGATGATTTCGGTCTCGCGGAACAGCACGGTGACCTGGCCGAAGGCCCGATGAAGGCCTTCCACGACAAGTTCATGAATGTGCTCGACGGCCTGAAGCTGCAGGCCTTCGGCGATCCCGGGGACGAGTTCGACGCCGAAATCTACGAGGCGGTGCAGGACATGTCCACCGGCGACATCAAGGCCGTAGGCACGGTGCTGCGCAAAGGTTACAAGCTCAATGGCCGGTTGTTGCGTACTGCTATGGTAATTATTGCTGACCCACCTGCTGACTCCGAGTCGGAATCCGACGAGAGTTAGTACAACAAAAAAAGCGGGGCTCCATTCCGGGGTCCCGCTTTTCGACGTTCTATAGTGGCTCTACAGTGACCAAACCTTTAGCGTGGGCGGCTAGCGTGGGCGCTGTTCGCAGCCCACGCCGTCACCGTCGTGGTCCAGGTTCCGGTCGTAGCCTGGTTCCCCATTGCGGATGGGGCGGCCCAGCTCATCCCATACCGCCTTGCAATTGGGATAGTACTTCCCTTGGGGAGCCGGGGCGGGCGCCGGGTTGGGGTTGGGCAACCCTGGCAGGCCTGGGATATTGATGAGGTTTTGTTGGATGGCCCAGAAAATGCCACCACCAATGAGACCCAATAGGCTAACAACGCCAGCGATGATGCCAACGGTTTTGAGCGTCGGATTGGAGCTGGCCTTTTGGCTTTGATTGGTGGTGTCGGCGGTTTGGGTGATATCGGGCTGGTCGGCTTCCGTATTGGCCGGTTCCGCAGTTTCGGACTCAGCGGCCGTGGTTGCCTCAGCCGTGGTTTCGGTGTTGTTGGTGGTTGCGGCGTCCGCGGGGGCGGGGGCTGCTTCGGCTTCGTTGGAAACCGTGGAGTCAGCAACCGGGGCGACCTGGCCAGCGGAGGCGGCTTCTTGGGCATTGGCAATAGTGCCAGATAGGCCCAAACTTATAGCAATTGTGAAGGTAACAAGTGTTTTACGCACACCCAGAGACTAGCAGTATTTTTCTACTATGGAAATAGTTTTTTATGTAAAATCGTGGTGTTCTACCTAATTTTAGGGGTGATTGGGCTGCCTGAGGAGAACCTGTAATATCAGGTTGGAGGTGGTGGAGTGCTGGGCTTTTTAAGGTGGAATTTTTGCTACTCAGCGCTAATGGAATGATGATTTGTAATATTCTCAGACTCAGGTTTTTTAGGGAAATTTAATAAATATAATGAGGATTTCCAATCTGAATGGTAAGATCAAATCCAGTTGGAGAGAAGATTTTTGTAAGGAGTTCCTATCATGAATGCGCTGAAGCGTCGCACTAAGGTTGCAGTGGTTGCTGTGTGTACTGCATTGGCTGCCACCACCGTCACCCCGGCCGTTGCCCAGCCCAAGGACCCCCAGAACCAGAGCAGCATGGAGCGGATCGTGGCCATGAGTGAGCAAATGGGTGGTTTGTTGAGCACAGGTGTGGTTTTCCTGGTGTGGTACATCACCTGCACGCTGAAGGATCCCCGGACCTGTTCTTGGTGATTGATCGGTAATTGATCTGTTCGGAACCTTCACTCATCACCATTAAGGAGTTCATTATGAATATGTTGAAGCGTCGCGCCAAGGTCACAGCGGTTGCCATGTGTGCCGTATTGGCCGCCACCGTTACTCCGGCCACCGCCCAAACCACCACGGAGGCCACGACCCCGATCACTACCACCCAATCCACGGGGAATACGGCAAACGGGAGCTTGGATCAGCTGACCAAGATTTTGCAGCTCAGCACCACTGCCGTGGGCGGGCTGATCGTCCCATTTGTGCAGAAGATCCTGGGTGCGTTTGACCGGTTAGGCTGTACCCTACGGGGCGAGTCTCCGTGTGATGTAGGCTTCGCACGTCAGCAGCAATAACGCTTACTGGCAGTTATCGGCGTGACCGACGCGCGCCATGTTGTACGCCCCAACCCATCTGATTATGGGTTGGGGTTTTCTTATGAAATAACTGTAGGTAAAAGTGATAAATGTAATGGTCAGGGCTGGTATTTCGGCGTTAGGCTGATTCTTAGTTGGAGAAGGAACTTGTCAATCGAAGGAGTTTATCGTGAATGCTTTGAAGCGTCGCGTGAAAGTGACGGCGGTTGCCGTGTGTGCGGTGATGGCTGCTACCACCGTCACCCCGGTTGCTGCTCAAACCACTCAGCCGCAGCAGCCATCCCATCAGAGCAGCGTGGAGAGCAAGCTTGCGAACATTAGCTCTCAAGTGTTCGGCGTATTGGGTACGGGTTTTATGGCTATTCTCTTTTTGCTGACCTGCTTCCGACCAAATAAAGGCCCTGAATGTAGCATCTAAAAACCAATGAAACCCCAACCATCCTTGTTGTGGTTGGGGTTTGTGGTGGAGGTTTGTGGCCCGTTTTGGTTACTCCGCAGGTGCTGGTGCGGCGCTCGAAGTCGGGGCTGGTGCCGGAGCCGGTGCCGGCGGTGCAAACGGGTTAGGAATATTGGTGGGCAGGCCTGGGATGTTCGGCAACTGAATGTTGGGGATCAGGTTTTGCTGAATGGCCCAGAAAATCCCGCCGCCAACAAGCCCTAGAACAGCGGCGATGGCGGCAATAATGCCAAGTGTTGAGCCAACGTTATTGCCCGACTTTTTGTTTTGGCCGGACTTATCCTTGTTGGACTGCTTGTCTTTGTCGGATGGGTTCTTGTCGGACTTATTGTCGCCCTTCGGGGGGACCACAGCCGGTGCGGAGGACGATGCCGCAGCTGAGCTTTGTGCCGCAGCGGGAGCGCTGGTCTTGGCTGCGGTTGTTTGATTGTTGTTTGCGGCTGCGGTGGTGGATGCGGCAGCGGAAGCATTGGCTGCTGGGGCTGCCGGCTGAGCGTTAGCAATAGTGGAGGCTGCGCCCAGGCTTAGGGCAATGGTGAAGGTGACAACTATTTTACGCATAGTCAAAAGTTAGCACTGAACTAATGATCTTCGATAGGTTTTTGTGTGAATTACCTAAGACTGGGGGTGATATAAAGCCTGGTGATTCTCTTCTTGCTTATCGACGTCCGCACGGCGTCGACAAGCGTTAGATATTAGCGAGGCTTGCGTTCGCAACCCACGCCGTCACCATCCCGGTCGAGGTGGCGACCATAGCCGGGCTCATTGCTGCGGATCGGGCGGCCAAGCTCGTTCCACACGGCACGGCAGTTCTTGTAGCGCTTGCCGGAGGCGGCAGGAGCGGGGGCCTGGTGACGAACCGGCTGAGCCTGAGCCTGGGCCTGGCGGGCTGGCTGATTTTGGGCAGGTGCCGGCTGCTGAGCTGGCGCCGGTGCGGGGGCCGGCTGTGGTGCCGGGGCTGGTGCAGGTGCCGGAGCTGGCTTTGGTGCGAACGGGTTAGGCAGGCCCGGGATATTGATGAGGTTCTGCTGGAGGGCCCAGAAGATGCCGCCGCCAATGAGCCCTAGCACGCCGACGATGCCGGCGATGACGCCAGCGACCCGCAGGGCAGGATTCGAACTAGCTTGCTGACTCTTGTTGGCCTCATCAGCGGTTTGCGTGATTTCTGCCGGCTTCTTCTCATCCTTCTTGGAAGACAACGAAGAGCTGTTATCCGAAACTTCGGACTTATCCTCGGTCTTGTCTGCCTTGTCCTTGTCCGCGGACTTCTCATCCTTGCTGCTGAGCTTGGAGGAGGACAGCTGATTCTTGATTTGGGAGCTCGGATCCACTTCCGGTTTCTCTGCGACTAGGCCCTCGTCGGAGGTGGTCTCGGCTTCGGCCTCAGAGGCTGCCGGCGCTTCGGGCTTTGTTTCCTGAGAGCTGCTGCTGGATTTGGCTTCGTCGCTGCCGGTCACGGTGGCGTCGGAGGTGGTGTTTTGGGTGGTTTGTTCTGTTTGGGTTACTTCGGCTTCCACAACCGGGGAAAGATCGGTGGTGGCGTCTTGGGCGTTAGCAATGGTGGAGGAGAAGCCCAAGCTCATGGCAATCGTGAAGGTGATAAGTGTTTTACGCACAACGAAAAAATTAGCATCACGCACTTGCTTCCGCACAGCTTTTTTCATAAGTTCATTATCTTTTACCTAACTTTGGGGGGAATTTATTAATGTCCGCAGTTGTCATGCCCATAAAAATGAGGGCACTATACATTGATATTTCCTGCTAGAACCATTGCTGAACTGCAAATTTGGGTTGGAGCGCGGAAGGTCTGCCTCGCAGAGCGTAGTAGGAAATTTGCTGAGCTAGAGTTGTGAATTTTGTTCGCATTTTATCTACCATCTGAATCGAGAAAGTACAGCTTAGAATTTCCGAAGCCCTGATGGTTGGGTCGTGTGTTAGCTGGGGAACGCCAGCAATCCCGCCAAGAATTGGTCGTTTTGTGCCGAACCCAAGCTAATGCTCGTCGGGTTGCCGCCCCAAGGCCTGCGGTCCGCCGCTCATGCAGATTTTGGCGCTTGGGCGTCTTGCGCTGCGGTTTTGCTTTAGCTGGGGTTTGGGAACTTTCGCTCCTGTCGTGGTCGCCTGGGGAGGGTTTCCCAGCTAACGCAAAATCGCTTGTCGACGGGGTGTTCAGGGGTGTGCCTAGTCGTTTTGGCGACACAGGTGGCGGGGATTGCCATGCCGGTGGCCGGCCAGCTTGGTGACAGGGTGTGGCCAGGATGATGACGAAGATTGGCCAGCAGTTTGCCGAGCGAAAACGCTAAAATGCCTGTTCAAAGCCTATTTTGGTGGGGATGTAATGCATTACAAACGCCGTAACCTAGAACCTAGACCCTAGAACCTAGAAATAGGGGTAAAGGTTGTTGGAAACCTTTAGGTAGTAGGGGGGTTATTCTTCGCTCAATTTTTCGCTCGCCTCCAGGCCTATATCCATGCGGCGGGTCACCTCGGCGGCGAGCTGCCGATTGGTTGCATCGCGCAACGCGCTGGAGATGCTGATTTCCTGAGCGTCGGTGGGGGAGAGGTAGCCGGTTTCGATGAGGCCGTCGATGGGGGATTTGCCGAAGGTTTTACAAAGCTTAATCACGTTTTCCGCCGAAATATGATTGCGCTTCAACTGGCGGCTGATGGTGCCCCGGTCGATATCCGAAGCTTCTGCCGCTTGAGTGGGCAGGGGGGAACCCGGCAGGCTTAAAATCCAATCCCTCATATTCATGGATTTCATTATGCTACACGCCATTGAACAGGGTGAATGGTATACATTTACCCCTTTTTAGAGTGCAATAGTTGCTGGATTCACCATTTAGGGCCATAATGCAACTAATGGTTTAGCTATTTAAGGAGTTTTCATGTTTACCCGCGTTGATGATCGCCTGCACGACCACCCGAAATTCCTCAAATGCAGTCTGAGTGCCAGGGGACTGTGGATCACCGCGCTGTCCTGGGTGGGGGACAAGCTCACCGACGGCTTCGTGCCCCACAGCTGCCTGGGGCGGTTGGGCGCCAGAAAGCGGGATGCCGACCGATTGGTGGAGGCGGGTCTGTGGGAGCGGGGTGAATGTGATGGTGAGCCCGGGTATTGGTTTCATGACTTTGAGGACTGGAACAAGGCCGCTACCCATGATGAAGTGCGGAAACGCGCCGGCCAAAACCGGTCTCGGGTGTTGAAACACCGCGCTCGACGCAGCGTCGCATACAAGCAGAGAACGCCGCAGCCTACGGTCACGGGCACGACCCCTGCTGACTGGTCGACGCCGGAGGATCCGCGTTGCCGGGATCATGCAAAACTACCACGGGAGCATGTACCGGCCTGTCGAGCATGCGGCCAGGCCAGGCAGTGGTTCGCCCAGCAGGCCATGGCGGAGAAACAGGCGCGTCACGACGCTATTGCTTCGTGCGAATATTGCGATGATCGGGGATTGG
>ERZ773077.1069-NODE-1069-length-19495-cov-6.433179_pt1 | contig 19495 bp, 16 predicted proteins | sample MGYA00580612_ERZ773077 | MGnify/ENA primary metagenome ERZ773077 (study PRJEB29015, sample SAMEA2737971) | human oral metagenome | biome: human oral; feature: human-associated habitat; material: dental | place: China | collected 2021 ...
GCCACACGGGCTGATACCCGCACCTCCGCCGTTACGGCGCATCCCCCGGAGACACCACAGACACCGATCCTGCATAGTCAACACACGCCGCACCAACAACCCCCACCCCGACAAACACTATTGCTACGACCCTATGACACCACCCAGGGGGTCGGCAAAGTCGGTTTAGGTGGTTGTTTGGGTGAGTAGCTTGATGGCGCGTTTTGGTTGTCGTGATAGGGACCTGGTGGTTGAGGCGATGGCGGCTTGGACGCCGTAGGCCAGTCGGATGAGGCTGATGGCCAGGTTGCGCAGGGCGGCCATGATCTCGGGGCCGTTAGCGGTGCGCAGCTGGTGGTGGTCCTCGTCGAAGACCATGTCTCTGACCCAGTGGAGCCGGTTCTCGATTCCCCAGTGCCCTTGGATCCAGGCGGTGATGGTCTCGGGCTGGGCATCAGTCATGGGTAGAGAGCAGACCAGGTAGACCACCTCCGCAGTCGTCGTCTTGGCGCTACCGCTGCTGTTCTTGCCTGTGTTCCTGCGATTCTTGGTGGTTCGGGTGCGCCGGACCTGGATCACCTGAGCCGCCCCGGGGAAGTCCACCCAGGCGGGAGCCTCGACCGCTTTGACGGTGCGCCGCACCCGCCGCCCGCGAGAAGTGTCAACGCTTGAGATTGACGGAACGTTCTTCCAGGGCAGCTTCTTGAGCGTCCTACGTACACCGGGCTGGTTGTTCTTGACAGTGAGAAGATAGTGACCACTCTGATCGTGGATCCAGTGAGCGGTGTCTACCTGGGTGTGCATGGCGTCGGCGGTGACCACCGCCCCGTCCAGGTCCAACGGTTCGAGAAGCTCCCTGAGCGCCGGGATCTCGTTGGTCTTGTCCGCCACCCGCGCCTGGGTCAGGACCGTGCCGGTGGCGTGATCCAGGGCTGAGAGGAGATGAGGCGCCGGGTCCTTGCTGGTACGGGCCCCACGCATGGTCTTGCCGTCCACCGCGATCACCCTTCGACCGGCGACGGTGCCGGTACGTGTACAGAACCAGGACCTCAAATGGGTGTTGAGGTCTGCGGGGTCCAGGTCCTGGAGCACCCTGCGGATGGTGGACTCCGACGGCAGGGCCTGGCCCGCCTCCAGGCCCAGGGCCTCCAGGTCGGTGGCGGTCAGATCGGTGGTGTGCTCCCATATCGCCGTCAGGCTGCGACACCCGGCCATCACTCCGGTCACGGCCAGTGACAGCACCGTGAACAGGCTGTGGCGTACTCCCCGCCGATCACGCGGGTCGTCCACGTTCTTAAGAACCTCGGCCAGGGGCTGGCGTGACAGAGCGGTCGTGGCCGAAGATGACATCAGCGCGGGCTCCCAGGACGAGGGGATGACTAGACACCACTCATCGTCCCCACGGGCCCGCACCCCCGTCTCGTCGACACACCACCCCCGTCAAACCGGCTCAGCCTTCATCACCCACCAACTTTGCCGACCCCCTGGGTTCCAGTGGACGATGCTTCGACTCGCGGTCACAGACTCACGGTCCGCGGTTTCTCGCACTGCTTTGGTAACGTGAGCGCGTGACTTCTTTCTCTGCTCGCGATACCCTGATCTCACAACTGGTGAAGCGCGATCCAGCTCGCACGGAAGCGGACATCCAGGCTGACATTTATGGACTACTGGTGGTCGGGGAGCTGATGAACATTGGCGACGAACAAGCGCGCATGGAATCCCCGTCCGCGGATGGCACGCGCCGACGTATCGATGTTGAAGTTGGGCAACTGGCCATCGAGGTCAAGAAAGACCTGCGCAACCAGACCGTGCGAGCTGATGGGGAGGCTCAGCTCGAGGGGTACATCACGACGCGAACCAAGCAGTCAGGCGCTCACTATTCCGGCGTCCTGACTGACGGCGTTCTGTGGCTGCTGTTCAATGTCGGCGCCGAGGGTCGTCGACTCGTCGCCGAACTGGACATGACCGGCAAGGAAACGCATGTTCTCGTGCGATGGCTTGAAGCTGTTCTGTCAACGCAGACACAGGTGAAGCCCACCCCAGCCGAGATCGTACGCCGACTCGGGGCCAGCTCACCGGCCCACCTCGTCGATGTCGCCGCATTCCGAGACCTCTATCAAGCGAATGCCAAAAATTCGGAGGTCGTACTCAAACGCGAACTATGGGCTAAGCTCCTTCGCACTGCTTTTGGGTCCGCGTTTGAAGACGACGAAACCCTCTTCATCAATCATACCCTGCTTGTTCTCACCGCAGAGATCATTGCTCACGCCGCCCTCGGGTTCGACGTGAGCGCAATGGGCGGGATCAGCGCGAAGCAGCTCAGTCTCGGCACTGAGTTCTCGAACTCACAGATCGTCGGGGTCGTTCAACCGGACTTCTTCGACTGGCCCCTCGACGTCGACGGCGGCGAAGAGCTCATCGCGAACGTCGCCCGACGTATATCCCAGTTCAACTGGGAACATGTCGAACACGACGTGCTGAAACTCCTCTACGAATCAGTGATTGACACGCGCGACCGGAAGGCACTGGGCGAGTACTACACGCCCGACTGGCTGGCTCAGTCCATCGTTGACGCCAACGTGGACGAGCCTCTGACTCAACGCGTTGCAGACGTGGCGTGCGGCTCGGGAACCTTCCTGTTCCACGCCATTCGCCGCTACCTTGCCGCCGCGGACCGAGCCGCCATGTCGAACGGTGATGCGATCAGCGGGCTAACATCGCATGTCACTGGCATGGACGTCCACCCAGTAGCGGTCACTATCGCCCGCGTCACGTACCTGCTCGCTATCGGCGCGGAACGGCTTAAGGCCGACGACCGTGGACCCATAGCCGTGCCTGTATATCTCGGCGACTCCCTACAGTGGGAGCAACAGGCGGACATCTTCACATCCGAAGAGCAACTCACCATCGCAACCTCAGGTGCGGACCTTGTGGGGGCTGGTGCGGCGCTCTTCCATCAGAATCTCGTCTTCCCGAAGTCGGTACTCCATGACGCCGCAAACTTCGATCGACTCGTCACCGCGATGTCAGACAAAGCGTCCGACACAAGCAATCGGAAGAGTAAAACCGTGATCTCGCCGACGCTACGCCAGTTCGGTGTTCCCGAACACGACATGGATGTTCTCGTGGATACCTACGACACCATGCGCAGACTGCACGCCGATGGGCGCGACAGCATCTGGGGATACTACGTCCGCAATCTCGTTCGTCCCACATGGCTGTCCGCGGAAGACAACAAGGTGGATGTCCTCGTCGGTAATCCGCCCTGGCTCCGATATGGGGCGATGACCGGCCCGATGCAGAAACGCTTTACCGGCATGCTCAAAGCTCACGGCCTGATCACTGGCAGAGCCGGCGTGACCGGCAGGGATCTCGCTCCGTTGTTCGTTGTACGGACCACCGCGCTATACCTTCGGGCGGGAGGCAGGTTCGCGATGATCGTTCCTCACGGCGTTCTTACTCGCCAACCTCACGCCGAGTTCCGGTCGGGGCGCTGGGGGAGCACAACTCTCGACCTGCGCGTGCAGTTCGACCGCGCGTGGGACCTACGGGAGGCGGCGACCGGATTCCCCAATCACGCAGCCGTCATCATCGGCAACCGCAGTACGACGTCCAAGGCGATGACCACAAAGGTCGAGACGTGGTCAACGAAAGGGATAAAATCCAACGTCACCTGGGACGAAATACTCCCGCGTCTTACACGAAACGTGACCACGGTCGGGGCCACAAGAGAAAGAGACACAGCAGTCACATTCTCTGTCTACCGGAAAAGGTTTCGTCAGGGAGCAGTGCTCGCCCCACGAATGCTTACGTTCGTCGAGAAGGGAAAGTCGAGTCCGCTTGGGGCTGGCGCTGGGCGCGTCCCAGTCGTTTCGCGGAAGACGAACCAGGATAAGCAGCCATGGAAGGCGCTGCCGCCGATTTCCGAGGTAGTCGAGAAGGCGTTTATTCGTCGAGTTCATCTCGGTGAGACCATACTTCCATTCCGGACTGCAGAGCCATTGAAGGCAGTTCTACCGATATCGCCGAAGACCGGGAAGCTTCTCTCACCTAGCGAGATCGCTGAGCATGAAGGCCTCTCAAGTTGGTGGGGTACGGCGGAGAAGTTTTGGAGCGCCAACAAGTCGGCGAAAGCTTCTGAAACGTTCCTCGATCGCATCGACTACATTCGCCAGCTTTCCGCACAGCTCCCTTCTGCAAGTCAGCGCGTAGTCTATACCAAGGCCGGTAACACCATTACTGCGGCCCGAGTTGATGATGTCGATGCGATAATCGATCACAAACTGTACTGGGCGGCCACGAACACTGTTGACGAATCGCGTTACCTCGTTGGGATTCTCAACTCCGCAGCCGTGCTTGAGCGCGTCAAGCCATTCATGGCGGTGGGCCTTTTTGGCCCGAGAGACGTCGACAAGAACGTGTTCCGCGCATTGATCCAGCCGTACGACGCCAGCAACAAGTCCCACATCGCCCTTGCGGAGGCGGTCGCTGAAGCAGAAGACGCTGCAAGCAAGGTCAACGTCAGCGAGACAAAGACATTCAAGGAGGCGCGCAAGCTCATTAGGGCGGAGCTCGAGCATAAGGCGCTCCTTCCGAAGATTGAGGCACTCGTTCTTGACGTCGTACCTACAGTCGCCCCCTAGCGTCGTTTACATGGCAGGAACGAAGCCTAGGGGGCGGCAAAATCGCTGGATAAAGATGGCTGAGCGTTGACAGGGACGATGAGTGGTGCCTATGTGCATGAGGTCAGGGCCTTGTCCCTTGTTGTTGGACGCGGGGGTTGGTTCACGCGGCGGTTGCCAGCGTAGTGGTTGAGGTCTGTTTCTCGTAGGTGGTTGGGGGGTAGATAGCCGCAGTAGGAGTGACGGCGTACGGTATCGTGCGCGGCTCGACCACCTGAAGGTCTGGCTCCGGCAGGTGAGCTCATCAGACCAAGAGCGCTCGTCCATGAGAACCTCACGCTTCAACGTGACATTGAATGACTCAGCCAGCGCGCCTACCGCTCTGGAGCCGACTGTTCCCATGGGCTGAGCAACCCCGAGCCTCTTACACTCGGCGGCGAAGTCCTTGGAGGTATAGACCGATCATCGCCCCAGAGACAAACACAAACGCCGTATCAAATCACAACTAGCAGTTGACTTCACTCTCAACACGAACCTAATAAATAGGGGCAGGAAACGTCTATTGCTTTTGATAGGTTTTAGTAGATCCACACTTTCCCACTCTCACCTCAACGCTATGTCACTCGTTCATCCACAACACTCCCCGACGCGATCGTAGGCCGTCGCATGTGCAACAACCGACTGGCGAGTGGAGCCACCAGCGAAGGACAACGCGTATATCGGCGCCAAGCGTATTTTGGCTCGTGTGACCGCGTCACCAGCAACATGCACGGAACCGATCAAGCAGTCTTCAGTCAACTTGAACGGCTGCAGTCCTCAACATCAAAGCGCCTTCCGGCGTGCATGCCCGAAACGCTTCTCGCGATGCTCTTAACCGCATAGGCAGAGTTGATTATGGCCACAGAACAGTACGGTACCGGGAAGAACACGCACGAGATGTTCCTTCGCCAGCGACTTCGCTCCACACCCATTATCGTGAAGGCGGGCACCAATCTCTGCAGGTATCTCAGACTCGGCTCCCCTGGCAGCATCCAGACGCCACCTCGGCCATCGACGCCTTGATGACCGCCGCCAGTGCACGATCGTCGATGTGTTCGTCTCAAGCCTGACCATTCATCCCGGTCACCCAAGCACGTATTTCGGCTCCTGAATCGATCCACGTCCTCGCGCTTGATGGCATGTGAGCTCTATATCTAAGGTGGGTCGCTCACGAGTCGTAGACTCGGTCGGGGGTCTTCCGCGCCGAGGACCTCACGCAACCGCGCGGGATGCCATCTCAGTTCCCGTGCAAGGTCGATCTGCCCGTAGCCTGCTTGATCAGCGAGTTCGGCCGCCTGCGCGAGCAACGAGGGCATCTCTCCAGGATATGCATTCACAGGTTCCTGTGCTTCCAGCCCCGAACTGCGCAACTGGTTCAACTTCTGATAGCCGCGCCGGACCGACGCATCAGAGACAGTGCCAGTCTCCTTCATCCGCAGCAGCAGCGAGTCAACCGAGACACCCCAGTGTCGCGACAGTTCGTCCAGCCTTGACAAGTTCACCCTGCTTGGGAGTAAGTTCACGATCTGGGATCGCGGCGTAAGGAACTCGGCCGCGAACTGATCTGCTTCGCGTTCCTGCTGCTTGTCACCCGGCGCCACCTCTCCGTGCAGCAACAAGTGCCCAAGCTCGTGCGCGACCGTAAACCGGTACACAAACACAGACTTCGCCCGTTCCGGGGTGATGACGATGACTGGTCTTGCCAGGTGCGACGTGGAGAATGCACCAACACGAGCAACATCCGCGTTCGCCATTGTGAGCAGACTGACGACGATCCCGTGCGATTCTGCCAAAGCGACCAGATGCTTCACCGGCTTTACGCCCAGTCCCCACCGCGCGCGAAGTGCATGGGCAGCCGAAATCGAATCCGCGTGTTCACGGTCGATCGGTGGCAGATCGACCTCTGGGAAGCGGACCTTCTTCTCCAGGGCGAATGTCAGCTCCCACACCTGCTCGATAAACGCGATTGCCTTCGCACGATCCCGCGCAGACGTCGAACGTAGGCTCCGGAAGTGCGCCTGCGAGCCATCCACTCGACCAATCGGTCGGCCGGTCGCGAAGTACTCCACAGGAACATGCAGTTCGCGCGCAAGCAAGGGCAGCAGGTCACGTCGGGGCGTAGAGGACTGCGACTCGTACTGACCGATGGCTGCGGGTGTCACCCCGACGAGGTTGGCGAGTTTCGCCTTTGACAGACCGGCTGCGAAACGCGCCTGCGTCAGGCGCGCAGGATCGAAGCTGCCCGCAACAGTACCGAGGTCAGGGCGATCGGAGGGCTTGACCAGGGAGAATAGGGCACCCTGGTCATCCATGAGCGCCTCCGTCTGCCTCTCTCTTCTTCATCCCCAGCTGCGGACGCGGGATAGGGCCGTCCGAGAAACCCTCGTCCCCCGCAGGCGCGACATCCACCAGCGAGCCCGAGCCAACGTCGAGCAACGACTCCATCGAGGCAAAGGCGAGGCAGCCATCGGCTTCCAGAGTTGCCTCACCCCAGTCGATGCTGTGAAGCGCAGAGGGGTTGCTCGCGTAGGGCACGACGACCACACGGTGAGACGTCAATGTCTCCTCAAGCGCCTTGGCTTCGGCGTCGAGAAGTTTGCGCTCCTCCTCGGTTAGCTCCAGATGCTCGAACTCGATGTCGAGGTGCTGCTGCGCGAAATCCCGTTCCTGCCTGAAGAGGGAGATGCGCGTGTCCGACACCGCGAAAGGACGCGATCCGACGTCAGTAGAAGACTCCCGGGCGAAACGCCACGGGAAGAGGACCACACCTTTGAACGAAACCAACTTGTAGCCCCGCTGCGGGATGATTTCAGCCGAAGGAAGCCGCCCGAGCACCGCCACAAACTCATCCAAGCACTTGCGCCAAATCTGCCCGTACACCCCAGTGTGCTTCATGTCTGCTTCCGCCTGCGCGTTCGCCATCTTCTCGTGGCAGTCGCGGATGATGGCTGGGATCTGATCCCGCACCAGTACCCCATCGGCTCCCAGCGTCCGCAACGCCCACTCACGTCCCGCATCAGTTGCCACCTCTGACTCCCTTCATCTACTTACAAAGATAGTAGCACATCACTTTAGTTTTGGACCCTGGACACTCACTGTCGGTTGATGTGTCGACGGTTGTCGCTAGATGGGTAAGTCCAAGAGGGTTAGGGAGCGTACGACAGCCGCGCCGGTGAGGCTGTTGTGCCAGATAGCGGCTGTCAGGGCCGGGATTCGTGGGGTGATGCGGCGCAGGGGCGTAGGAACCGTTGGCCGCTGCGAGGGCGCTCGCCCTTGCGGCTGGGACGGATCAGCGCGATACCGCTACCGACGAGATCGGCCTCGAAGGCAGAGCCGAAGTAGTTCTTGTCGGCGATGACCACCTGACCGCTCTGGGCGGGCTGGTCCATGGTGGCCAGTACAGTGAGCAGAGTCTGGCGCTCGTCGGCCTTGGCGCCGGTCAGGGCCCAGCCCACGGGAAGACCGTGGACGGTGCACACCAGGTGCAGGCGGCAAGCCACCTGGGCCGGCCAGATCGTCTCGGCCCTGGAGCGCCAGAGCGTGGTGGTCGCCGGCACCGACGCCGCCGCAGTGGTGCTGCACCACCTGGCGAGCCAGCTCATCGCGCTGCACGCTCAGCGGGCCGATGTCGCCGCCCAGGTCGAGACCCTGGTGCAGGCCCACCCTCTTTACCAGGTCCTGACCTCCATGCCCGGGATCGGGGTCAGGACCGCAGCCGTCTTCCTGGCCGAGACCCTGGGCAAGACCTTCGATACCGGAGCCCAGCTGGCCTCCTACGCCGGGCTCGCTCCCGTCACACGCCGCTCCGGCTCATCGATCCGCGGCGAGCACGTCTCCCACGGCGGCAACAAGAGACTCAAGCGCGCCATGTTCCTGTCCGCCTTCGCCTCACTGCGCTCCGACCCCGTCTCCCGGGCCTACTACCAGCGCAAACGCGACCAAGGCAAACGCCATAACCAGGCCGTCCTCGCCCTGGCCCACCGCCGCATCCTGACCCTGCACGCCATGATCCGCAACGGCGCACTCTACGACCCCCAACCAGCCACGAAACTACCCGCAGCCGCTTGACACACCACATAGGGGCACGTTACACGCCGCTCCGGCTCATCGGTCCGCGGCGAGATGCGTCTTCCACGGTGGCAACAAGAGGCTCAAGCGAGCCATATTCCTGTCCGCCTTCGCCTCCCTGCGCTCCGACCCCGTCCCCCGGGCCTACTACCAGCGCAAACGCGATCAAGGCAAAGCGCCTTGGGAAGCCGTCCTCGCCCTGGCCCACCGCCGCCGCATCCTGACCCTTCACGCCATGATCCACAACGGCACCCTCTACGACCCTCAACCAGCCACGAAGCTACCCGCCGCCGCTTGACACACCACATAGGGGCGCCCCCAGGACGGACGGGTCCACGACACCGAGGCGCTGCTCCGCTCTGGACTGCTCGACGCGCCGACAGCCAACATCCCAGACTGAGCGGGCTATCCTTTGCATATAGGCGACAAGGGGATATCGGGCTGGGCATGATCACCCCGAAGAGAAAACCCGCGAACCTGCCCCTTCATCCCGACGACAGGACTTACAACAGAACCGTCGACCGAGTCCGCTACAAGATCGAAAGGGTCATCGCGAACATCAGGATCTGGAGGATCCTGCACACTGGTTACAGAAGACCACTGGAAACGCTCCCAATACCCATCACAGCAGCCCTCGGAATCACATTCGCCTACGCCTCATGAATAAGCCTCGAGGAGCCATTGGATTCTGCGCTATCCGAGGTGCCGTCACAAGTCCTCAAAAATGTCCTTGATCATCACAGCCACATCTTCCCTCCTGATGGCCGTCTGTGACTGGGGTCGGTCGTGGGGAGTAGTAACTGGATTTCGACACCCTCGACCGCCGGAACATCGAGGCAATGGGGTAAGAGTCTTCTTTGCGGTTGATGAGTTCGTAGCGCTCAGCCACGATCGTTCCTTGGCGAAGAAGGGGGCTGTTTTTCAGGAGCTCGTTCTCCTGACGCAACTCAAGGTACTGGGACACGTCACCCTCGATCCCAGAGCTATCACCACGATCACCACTGCAGCCCTGGTCATCCTCACCACGCACAAAGGCTTACAGTGATAAAACCTTAATATTACAAGTTCAAACTATACGATCATATTTACGAAACATACTTAAGACATCGTTTATACATTCTATACACAATCGTCTCGCGAGTGTAGTTTGGTTGATATGTCAGGAAAAGTCTGCGGTTTGTAGAGCCAGATGCACGATGCCCTCACTCGCATCTCAAGCAAGTTTATATTGGCGTTTTTCTCTGCAATAACAGGCATATCTCTTGGTGATCATCGGTTGTAGAGGCTAAACCGGGTTGCAAAGACTGATGCTTCGATGTAGTCTCGGTTATCGAGAAGCGCTTTTCACCATGCCGTAGCTTCGACTCACCATGAACGCGAGGGATCATGATACTTGGAATGAAGAAAACTGCTGTAGCAACTGCTAGCATTCTTGCTTTTGCCGGCGGTGTCTGTGCAATGGCGCAGCCAATCTCGGAGGCAGAGACGTGCAGTGGAACAACCGGACGAACCGTCGAGTCTGTGAATCCTCTTACAGGCGGAGAAACATGGAACGTAAAACTCGATTCCTGTAAGACTAAAGAACTTATCGACGCATATGGAGACGTAAAGGATGCTACAAGTTTGACAGGTCTGCTTGCCGCTAAGAAGTGGCAGATTGGAGTAGCTGCTGGAGTTGTTTATGGATGGGCCTGGAAGAATCAATCAGCGGTGAAGAGTTGCGCAGCTGGAGGTAAAGCGATCCAGTTTAAAGAGGTCAACGGCGTAATCACAGGATGTGAAGCTCAGTAATCTTTCGTGGGGGCAACTCACTTTTGGAATGATGGCGATTGCTTTTGTCTTCGAAGGATCAGTACGCTAGGCTTTCGTTTGGATTGAAGATCTTTATCGAAGAGAGTGTGGGTTTAGAATCTTTCATGCGAGGTGATTATCACCATCTTGTTGCGGACAAGGTTGCGCGCTCGTCGTAGAATCAGTGGTATGGCTGATACTACCGATGCAGACGCCGTCAACGATAACGCCGCCGCTCGCACGCGCTCTCGTTCCGAGGCTCGGGTCACACAGCGGGGTGAGGATCGCCGTCAGGCAATTATTGATGCCGCTGCAGCCATCATCCGTGAATCGGGTCCTTCCGCGATCAGCCATCGTAGTGTCGCCAAGCGAGCCGGATGCTCCTTGTCCGCGACGACCTACTACTTTGACGGGCTAGAAGATCTCCTTCACCAGGCCGGACTGGTCAATATCGGGCTGTGGGCCTCCCGCGCTGAGCGTGTCGCCGACCGGGTGGAGGCATTCAAGGGGGTCCCGAATCTGTCCCAGCGGGTTCGGTTCATCCTCCAGGCGACCCTTCCCTCCCACGGTGGCTACTTCGGTCACTATCTTCAGCTCATCTCAGCCAGCCAGGTGGCGCCGGTCAAGCAGGCCTACCGCCAGGGCCGCCAGCGTCTCAACGCTGCGTTGCGCCGGGTGCTGCGCCAGCTCAACAGTCCGCTGGAGCCGGAGATGGTCATCGCCGTCGTCGACGGCGCAGCCGTCACTGCCCTCAGTGAGGGCTGGAACGTCAAGTCCACCGCGGCGGGGCTGCTGACCGATCTCATTTCCCTGGCCCACGGCATGCCGCCCTTCCAGGGGCCTGGTGCCACAGTGGACCCCACCGCGGTCAATGCAACGCTGCCTGGGACAGCGAATACAAGCAGTAACCGCTAGGACCGGTGCCTCTCAGGCATTGCGCCTAGCTTTTCTGCCGGCAGTCTCACCACAAACGAGTGGGATCCAGCTCAACACGCACCGGTTCCTCCCGACGGGCAGACCGATCACGCAGTCTCACCCCAAGCATGTTCGCAAGTGCTCTGCCACGTGACAGCGGAGCGCGCACCAGCGCCCTGGCCACGCCAGGAGCCACCTGACCGTGAACCGGCGGTGGTGCCACCGGCCCCAGCACCTCAAAACCATCAGCCTCGGCCTGAGCCAGGAGAGACTCCACACCACGCACCGGTCCATCCAGGCGTGCTACCCGCCACGCAGGCGGAAGATGCAGCTCAGCTCTCTCCATCAGCTCCCTGCGGGCAAAACCCGCATGATCCCATCTCACCAGTGCCTGTGCCGCCACCGGATCCGGGCCGCCCAGAAGAATGACTCGGGCCGCCGGTGCCGCCAGCACCGCAGCATTCGTCCACTGTCGCAGTGCCTCACCGGCGGCTCCCAGGTCTGGGCGTGAGGACAGGGCACCGCCGTCCAGCAGCAGCACGGCCCGGTAACCGCCCTCGGCCACCGGCTCAGCCCCGGGTGTGGCCACGACAAGACGCGGTGAGCTGTCGACCTCGTCCACGACACCGTGGGCCTCCCGTGCACCCGAGACCACCACAGGGATACCGGGAAAAGCCCGCCCGAGCTCCTCCCCCGTGCGCGTGGAACCGACCGTCACCATCCTCAGGGCATGACCGTCGCACTCGGGACAGGTCCACTGCCCCACCGTCCGAGCACACCAACGACAGGCCGTGCGACCCAGGTGATCCATCGCCACCGGTCCGCCGCACGCAGGACAGTGAGCGGCGGACCGACAGCGGGCACAGGCCACCAGTGGCGCATAGCCGGCTCGCGGCACCTGGACAAGCACAGGTCCCTCCTGCAGGGCGCGCTGCAGCGCCCGGTGCGCCAATGACGGGATCCGGGCGGCACCGGAGGCACCTTCCCGGTCAAGATCGGCCGGACCGGGAACCTCCGTGCGAGGCACCACTCCACGCACAACATGCCGAGGCGCGCTCAGGTCCTGGCACCATCCCTGCTCCACAAGCGACTGGGTCTCCACAGAGCGGCTGCAACCACCGATCAGCAGCCCGGCCCCTTCGAGAGAGGAGCGCAGCGCCAGGACCGTGCGCGCGTGAGCATAGGGCGCGTGAGGTTCAACCAACCGGTTGTCCCCGTCGTCCCAGATGGCCGCCAGGCCCAACCGGCGCACCGGCGCGAAGGCTGCCGCCCTCGTGCCCACCACCACACGAGCCCTTCCCAGCAGCAACGAGACGAAGGCCCGGTAACGGCGCGCCGGCCCGTGCTCGGCCGAGAGCACCACGACCGGCTCGTCGCCCAGCTCCACACGAAGTCTGCTCGCCAGGTCCTCGGCCTGCTCAGTAGTCGCCACGACGATAACCGCCCCTCGAGCGCCCGCTAGGCAGGCCTGCACCGCACGGGCCAAACACACCTGCCACGGCTCAGTCGTCAGGCTCGACCTTCCGACGCTGTCCGAAGAGGATCCTGGTTCGCTCAGACCGTCCTCGTCCCGGGCCGGCAGCGCACACCACGCCACTCGCGGGGCGTCGCCGTCGGCCAACCGGGTCAGAAGCTCCTCGCCTCCCACATAGTGCTGCCAGCCGCACTCGTTCGAGGGCCGCTCCCAGGAAGGCAGATCACGTGGGGCCTTGTCCCGCTCGGCATTCTCGGTCGTGGCGTGCCTGGTGGGCAGGGCGAGTCGGACGACATCGGAACGCGTCCCGGCACTCCGACTGGCGACTGCCTCAATGAGCCGACGAGAGGTTTCCGGAAGGACAGGAAGGTCGGAGACCACACGGCGCAACGGCGAGAGCCGACCGATATGCGTCGTTGTGGCGGCCCGCTCCCAGACCCAACCGCGCATCTCCTGCTCACCGAAGCGGACCACCACGCGGGTTCCTGGCAGTGCCTCCTGCGCCATCGCGGCGGGAACGACATAGTCGAAGGTACGGTCCAGGTGCGGTACCGGGGAGTCCAGGAGGATCCTGGCGACAGGATCGACGACACCCGCCATGGTCACAGGCCGCTCACCGGGCTCAGGAAGATCCAGCAGCTCGCCCTGCCTGCTCGCCCGGTGGCGAGGCACCGATCCGGCCGGCTCACCACGAGCGAGGGCATCGTCCTGGTGTCCGGTTGCCATACAAAGCCTCGAGAAGGGTCCTGCCCGGATACTTACGTCTCAGACGGCCTGGCGCAGGGCCTCAGCTCGGTCCGTTGCCTCCCAGGTGAAACCGGGACGCCCGAAGTGCCCGTAGGCACTGGTGGCGCGGTAGATGGGGCGCAGCAGGTCGAGGTCCCGCACGATGGCGGCCGGGCGCAGGTCGAAGACCTCGTTGACAGCGGCCAAGATACGCTCCTCGGGAACGGTGGCCGTTCCGAAGGTCTCCACGTAGACGCCCACCGGATGGGCCGAGCCGATGGCGTAGGCCACCTGAATCTCGCAGCGCTTCGCCAGTCCCGCGGCGACGACGTTCTTGGCGACCCAACGCATCGCGTAGCTGGCGGAGCGGTCCACCTTCGAGGGATCCTTGCCGGAGAAGGCACCTCCACCGTGACGGGCCATGCCCCCGTAGGTGTCCACAATGATCTTGCGTCCCGTCAGGCCGGCGTCACCGGCCGGGCCGCCGATGACGAACTGTCCCGAGGGATTGATCAGGACCTCGGCGCCGGTGGTGGCGAGCTCGGTTCCGGCCTCGGCCTCGGCATCCAGCACCGGAGCGATGACTTCGGCCTGGAGGGCATCAGTGAGCCAGGCGCGACTGCGGTCCTCATCGTGCTGGGTGGAGATGACCAGGTTCTCCAGGGTCACAGGACGCTGGCCGTCGTAGCCGATGGTCACCTGCGTCTTGCCGTCGGGCCGCAGGCCCGGCACGATCCTCTGCTTACGCACCAGCGCCAGGCGCTCGGCCAGACGATGGGCGAGGTGGATCGGCAGAGGCATGAGGGCGGCGGTGTCATCGCAGGCGTAGCCGAACATGAGTCCCTGGTCCCCGGCGCCCTGCAGGTCGAGGGGGTCGATGTCTCCGCTGTCCTGGCGGGCCTGAAGGGACTTGTCCACTCCGGCGGCGATATCCGGGGACTGCTGGCCGATCGACACCGAGACCCCGCAGGATCGGGCATCGAAGCAGACCTCCGAGGAGGTGTAGCCGATGGCCGAGATCTCTTGACGGACGATCTCAGGAATCTCCACATAGGCGCGCTCGGTGGTCACCTCTCCGGCCACGTGCACCAGGCCGGTGGTCACCATGGTCTCAACGGCGACGCGCGCAGTAGGGTCCTGCTCAAGGATCGCGTCGAGGATGGCGTCGGAGACACGATCGCAGACCTTGTCCGGGTGTCCTTCGGTGACCGACTCGGAGGTGAACAGACGCAAGGAGGAACTCACCCGCCCATCGTAGTCACCGCCGGTACCGATCCATGGTGGCGTTACCCACGAAAGCGCACCGCGGGCTTTCAGGAACCGTGCAGCAGACCCGCAGTCAGGTCGATGAGAAGGCGGGCGACCTCCATCTTGCTGCCCTGCCCGCGAGCCACCTCCGAGCCCTGGGCGTCCAGGACTACCACCGCATTGGGGACGTCCCCGAAGCCGAGGTCCTCCCCCACAGCGTTGACCGCCAGGAGATGGGCACCCTTTCGACGGGCCTTGGCCGCACCGTGGAAGAGCACGTCGCCGTCGTCGTCCCCGGTCTCGGCGGCGAATCCGACGACGACCTGACCGACGCGAGGCGGGTCCGTCACCAGGCCGGTGAGTATGTCCGGGTTGGCGGTGAGCTCGATGGACATCGCAGGCTCGTCGTCGAGACCCGCCCCGGCAGACGCCTGCTTCTTGATCTTGGTAGCGGCCACGGTGACAGGCCGGAAGTCGGCGACGGCTGCGGCCATGATGACGGCGTCGGCGTCCCGGGCGGCCTCACGCACGGCGTCGAGCATATCGTGGGCGGTACCGGCGGAAATGACGGCGACTCCCGGCGGCAGTGCCTCGAGAAGCTCTGAGGCGACATGCGCCTGTACCAACGTGACCCGGGCCCCTTGCTCGACGGCGGCCACGGCCAGCGCGCACCCCTGGCGACCGGAGGACCGGTTGCCCAGGTAACGCACCGGGTCAATGGGTTCGCGAGTGCCACCGGCGGAGACCACGACGTGCCGTCCTGTCAGAACACCGCCATACTCACCCGCTCTGGCGCCATCCTTCGCCCCGGGCACCCGGTCCAGGACGGCCAGTGCCTCGGAGACGATCTGCTCCGGCTCGGGCAGACGGCCCACCCCGGAGTCCTTGCCGGTCAGACGGCCGGAGTCGGGCTCGATCACGGTCAGGCCGCGCTCTCGCAGCACTGCCACGTTGTCCTGGGTGGCGGGATTGAGCCACATCTGGGTGTGCATGGCCGGAGCCAGGACAACGGGAGCCTGACTGGTCAGAATGGTCGCGGTGAGCAGGTCGTCAGCCCGCCCAGCACGCACGCGCGCCAGCAGGTCGGCCGAGGCCGGAGCGACCAGCACGAGCTCGGCCCGCTCGGCCACGGCCACATGCTCGACCGCGGCCGGGTCGTCGAAGACTCCGGTGGACACGGCCTGGCCGCTGACGGCTGCCAGTGCAGGTGCCCCGATGAACCGCAGCGCCGACTCGGTGGCCACCACCTTGACCTCGTGCCCGGCCTGACGCAGCAGCCGAACGACGAAGGGTGCCTTGTAGGCGGCAATGGATCCGGACACGCCGACGACGACGCGCCGCGGCCCCTCGGAGGCGGTCGCGGCGCGCGGACTCACAGCGGTGTGGAGCTCGTCCATACGAGCATGGCTCAGAACTGGATGTCGTCGAGGCTGGTGGGCGTCTCACCCTCCTCGAGGGAGACCGGAGCGTCCAGGGAGATGTCGCTGAACATGTCGGCCTCAGCGGCACGGCGGGCCTCCTCGGCCTCAGCGCGGCGGGCGCGGGCGACATCCCCGGGGATGACCTCGAGCTTGTCCTCGGCGATCTCCCGCAGGGCGATGCCGAGCGACTTCTCGCCGACCTCGGAGTCCACCAGTGGCCCGAAGAACTCGAACTGGTTGTCCTCGAGCTGCTGGGTGTAGGTGTTGATCTGGCGGGCGCGCTTAGCGGCCTCCACCACGAGCCCGTACTTGGAGTCGACCTTCTCCAGAAGGTCGTCAATCGGTGGGTTGGTGATGCCCTCGGGCTGGGGAGAGGTTCCGAGCATGTGGGTGCCTCCGGTTCATTCTCGACAGTGCTGCGCCGGATTATTCTAACCGCAGAGCCCCATAAGTCTCTCGAGCTGAGCGGTGGCGCTCGCCACGGTGTCGTTGACGACAATGTGGTCGAACTCGTCCGCCGCCTCCATCTCGGCACGAGCTGTCGCCAGGCGCCTTTCCTGCTCCTGCGGGTCCTCGGTGCCACGACCTGCGAGCCTGCGGACGAGCTCGTCCCAGCTCGGCGGCGCGAGGAAGACGAGCCGTGCCCGTGGCATGGCCCGACGAACCTGGCGGGCTCCGGCCAGGTCGATCTCCAGGAGCGCGGGGCGTCCGGCATCGAGCTGGTCCTGGACGGGACCGCGGGGGGTGCCGTAACGGTGCACGCCGTGGACGAGTGCCCACTCGAGCATCTGGCCGGTCTCAACGAGGGAGTCGAAGTCCTCTGCGCCCACGAAGTAGTAGTGGACGCCGTCGACCTCACCAGGGCGGGGCTTGCGGGTGGTGGCTGAGATCGACACGAAGAGATCAGGGTGACGCCTGCGCAGCTCGGCGACAACGGTGCCCTTGCCCACCGCCGTCGGTCCGGCAAGGACTGTCAAGCGGGCGAGCGTGGGGGCGGACGAGTCTGCGGCGGCGGCGTCAGTCATGACCCCATCATGACCTACCGGGTGTCACCGACACGACCCTGCGTCTCAGCAGGCGTCCGTCCGGAGGTCTCAGCCGAAACGCTCCACCAGCGCCGCCCGCTGGTTCGCTCCGAGTCCGCGCACCCGCCGGGACTCGGCGATATGCACGTCCGTCAGGATGGCGTCGGCCGTTGTGGTCCCGACACGAGGAAGCGAAACGAGCAGTGCCCTGACCTTCATCTTGCCCAGGACCTCATCGGTCTCCGAGGCTGCGAAGAACTCGGAGAGCTTGAGCTCCCCGCTCTTGAGCTCAGACTTGATACGAGCACGTTGCGATCGCGCAGCCGCGGCCTTCTCCAGTGCCTCAGCTCGTTGCTCAGGTGTCAGTGTCGGAAGCGTCATGGTGGTCTCCTCCCCCGGTCCAGCTCCAGTGACCCGCACCACAAGGATAAGTCGGGTGAGGTGCACTCGCATTCGCAGGGGCCGGTATTCCGGCACTGACTTCGTGTTTCCGCACACACGTTGATCGCGTACGGTCACATTGCGTCAACGCAAGGCGGCGGCCGCCTCATGCGTGGCTGCCAGCGCTGCCGTCCGCAGTGCCTCGATGGAGGGCCCCGCCTTGAGGACGCCGCGCGACGTGGAGGCCAGGACGTGACGGCGAGCCGATCCGAAGACGGACTCCAGCTCGGCCGGCCCAGCTCCCTGCGCACCGATGCCGGGGGCCAGCAACGGCCCGTTGGCGCGCAACAGGTCGATTCCTAGACGGCAGACGGCCTCGCCGACCGTGGCGCCGACGACCAGCCCGACGCTTCCGAGCCTGCCCTCCCCGCTGGCGGTGGCATTGGATGCGGTCACGCCCTCCACGACGCCGGCGGCCACGGCCCGCTCGCCGTTGACGGCGTGCTGGACCGCGGCCCCTTCGGGATTGGAGGTCAGGGCGAGCACGAATACTCCCCGGCCGCTCGCCTCCGCCAGGTCCAGTGCAGGGCTCAGCGACCCGTATCCCAGGTAGGGAGAGACCGTGATGGAGTCAGCGGCCAGAGGCGCGCCGTCGGACAGGTATGCCTGGGCGTAACCGGCCATGGTGGAGCCGATGTCGCCGCGCTTGACGTCGAGAACCGACAGGGTACCGACGTCCCGTAGGGCCGCCAGGGCCTCCTCCAGGACCGCGATGCCGGCACTGCCGTGGCGCTCGAAGAAGGCCGACTGCGGCTTGACGGCGCCCACGCGCCCACCGACCGCGTCGACCATTCGCAGGGCGAAGTCCCGTAGGCCCGCGGCGGAGTCCGCCAGGCCCCAGGCCTCGAGCAGGCTCGGGTGGGGGTCGATCCCCACGCACAGAGGCCCGTGGTCCTCCATGGCATCTGCCAGGCGCGCGCCGAAGGAGCGGCGGGAGTGACTGTGCTGATCGGGGACGGTGGAGGTCATCGAGTCTCCTTGTCGGCAACGTGGTGGGGCTCGGGCGTTGAGCCTCGCCGGGATCGGCGGGCGGCGATGTGCTCCTGGAGGCTGCGGACCCGGAAGGGGCCGCGCAGCTGAGCCTCGAGGGCCTGGACCGCCGCCTGGAGCTGTTGGACTGTGGTGATGATGGGGCGATCGGCGCCAGTGGTGGCCGCGCGGATGGAGTACCCGTCGGCACGGGCTCCCTGGCCCTTGGGGGTGTTGACGACCATGTCGACGGCTCCGGACTCGATCAGCCCGGCGATCGTCTGCTCCCCGTGGGCGCCGACGCCCTGGCTGATCTTGCGCACGGCCATGGCATCGATCCCGTTGCGGCGCAGTACCTGTGCGGTCCCGGTGGTGGCCAGGACGGTGAAACCGAGCTCGGCCAACCGGGCCACCGGCAGGATGATGGCGCGCTTGTCCCGGTCGGCCACGGAGACGAACAGCGTGCCCTCTCCTGGCAGGCCGCCGTAGGCGCCGGCCTGGGACTTGGCGAAGGCGCGGGGGAAGTCCACGTCGTAGCCCATGACCTCACCGGTGGAGCGCATCTCCGGTCCCAGGACCGTGTCGACGACACGCCCCTCGGCGGTGCGGAACCTTTTGAAGGGCAGGACCGCCTCCTTGACGGCGATCGGGTCATTGGGATCGGTGATGGCGGCGTCGGCGGAGGTGGGGAGCAGACCCACGAGCTCTTTGGCCCACTCCCACTGCGAGGCCATCATCTGCAGCGGCACCATGATGACGAAGAGCACCACGACGACG
>ERZ773077.1070-NODE-1070-length-19483-cov-15.904571_pt1 | contig 19483 bp, 14 predicted proteins | sample MGYA00580612_ERZ773077 | MGnify/ENA primary metagenome ERZ773077 (study PRJEB29015, sample SAMEA2737971) | human oral metagenome | biome: human oral; feature: human-associated habitat; material: dental | place: China | collected 2021 ...
CCGTCATCGAGAAGTCAGCCGACGGCGAGCGGGCGTTTGATATTTATTCGCGGCTGCTTAATGAGCGGATCATTTTCCTCGGCGAGGAGGTTAACGAGCATACCGCTAACAGCGTGGTGGCGCAGCTGCTGCACCTGGCATACGTTGATCCGGAGGCGGACATCTCGCTCTATATCAATAGTCCGGGTGGCAGCGTCTATGACGGCATGGCGATTTATGACACCATGAATTTTATCAAGCCGGACGTGGCGACCTATGGCATTGGCCTGCAGGCTAGTATGGGTGCGTTTCTACTCAGCTCTGGCGCTAAGGGCAAGCGGTTCTGTTTGCCGCACGCCAAGGTAATGATTCACCAGCCGTCTTCTGGCACGCGCGGTAAGGTGACCGACATGGAAATCGACCTGAAAGAGACGCTGGAAGTGAAAGAAATGCTAGCCAAAATCATGGCCAAAAACACCGGCCAGAAACTCAGTAAGGTCAAGGCCGACATGGAGCGTGACTATTGGATGAGCCCTCAGGAAGCGGTACAATACGGGCTGGTGGATAAGGTATTGAGCAAGCTGTCGTAGGCCGCAAGAAGTCTCGTGTCCGTGAGCCGTAAATACATCAAACACGGCCGTAACGTTGTTAAAACTACCGCTGGTTTTGCTTGTGGTTATGGTGAGATATTGTCATAATTAAGGAGAGATAAGGAGGGATTATGAGACAATATCTAGAGGCCCTGCGGCATGTCCGTGATAATGGTGTGAGAAAAGGCGACCGCACCGGCACGGGCACCACGGAAGTTTTTGGTGTGCAGACGCGGTATGATTTGGCGGACGGGTTTCCGGCTATGACTACCAAGAAACTGTATTTTACCAGCGTGGCACATGAACTGCTGTGGTTCCTCAAGGGTACGGGCAACATTGAATATTTGGCGCAAAATGGCGTCCATATCTGGGATGAGTGGCCGTACAAGAATTATTTGGAAAAAACCGGTCAGGATATTCCAGAGATCAACGGCGACGAGTGGCGCGCTGGTATGAAAACATTTATCGGTAAAATCGCGACTGATCACACGTTTGCCGAGCAGTGGGGTAACTTGGGGCCGGTCTACGGCGTGCAGTGGCGGAAATGGCCGGACGGCAAGGGCGGAACGATTGACCAAATCCAAAACGCCATTGACATGATCCAGAACAATCCGACGTCGCGGCGCAACATTGTCAGCGCCTGGAACGTGGCAGAAATCGATGACATTGTGCAGTCGGGCGGGCTGCCGCCGTGCCACACCATATTCCAGTTTAATGTGCGGCCGGGCGGGGACGGTGAGAAAGATAAGTTGGATTTGGCGCTGACGCAGCGTTCGGCGGACATGTTCCTCGGCGTACCATTTAATATCGCCAGCTACTCCCTGCTGCTGTCAATGATCGCTCAGGTGACGGACAAGCGACCGGGCGAATTTGTTCACACCCTGAATAGCGCGCATATTTATAATAATCACCGCACGCAGGTTGACGAGCAACTGTCGCGTCGTCCGCTGCCGCTGCCGAAACTACGGCTGAATCCGGATATCAAGAATATTGATGACTTCACAATCGATGATATTCGCTTGGAAAATTACGAGCATCATCCGCCAATTAAGGCGCCGATTGCGGTGTAGTGTGTTCGGACAATTTGTTGGCGTACTAAATTATCCAAAGGTGTTGGGAATTGAGCATAGCTAAATTATCCGACGATATATCACAAAATCAAAGTCGTACTTGTTCTCGGTGTTCGCGGGATGATGGACGCGGCTCACTTCCTGCCAGGTGGTCATGTCAATTTCTGGGAAAAAGGTATCGGCATCCGGGAATGACGCGTCAACCTCGGTGGCGTAAATGGTGTCGATCTCTGGCACGCCCAGCGCATCACCATACACCTGTGCACCACCGATGATGAAGGTTTTGTAACGAGCTAGCGCCAGGGCGCTTGCTAAGTTCACTGCCGTGAGGACGCCCTTGACGCCGGTTGGCTGCGAGGAAATAACGATGTTCTCGCGCTCCGGCAGCGGACGACGGCCAATTGACTCAAAGGTTTTTCGGCCCATGATGACGTCGCTGCCTTTGGTTAGCCGCTTGAACTGCGCTAGATCCGCCGGCAGACTGCGTCCCCACGGTAAATCGCCGCCCTGACTGATGGCGCGGTTGGTATCATAGGCAACGATGATGGCTTTCTCCATACCCCCAGTCTAGCATGATGTAAAATTTACGAAAAGCTTGCCCCCGCGGGCGAATATTGCCATAATAGAATCACTCGGGGGAGTGAGGTAAGATAAACAAGAGGAGGCGCGGTATGAGCGTGTATTCAAACCGGGAAATTTTGGCGGCGATCGAGGAGGGAACGATCGTCTGTACGCCATTTGATCCGGACAATGTGTCAGAGGCTAGCCTGGATTTTACGCTAGGGCATTATTTTTATAAACAGGAATTTGATGATCAGTCAAGTGTCTATAATCCATTTGATGAAGCGGAGGTAGCGCGGTATTTCAAGGGGCCGCTGATGGCGATACCGCACGCCGAGTGGTGCGAGCATAACGGCTTTAGGCGGTTTCGTAATATTCCGGACGATCATCCGATCATTGTGCTGCGTCCTGGTGAGCGGATCTTGGCGCACACCCACGAGTTCGTGGGGATTCGGGCGCATGGCGGTGCGGCCGAGGTGAAAAGCCGTAGCTCGTGGGGGCGTAACGGCGTGGCGGTGTGTTTTGATGCGGGTTGGATCGACCCGGGCTACATCAATCGGATTACACTCGAGATCTACAATTTGAACAAGCATGAAAGTGTGGTCTTGCCAGTCGGCGAGCGCATCGGGCAGTTAATTTTTCACCAGACTGGGCCGGTGGATGGCGGCTACGCCGGCGGGCGCGGCGGCATTAGCGGCAAATACCAACATACCGACGACCTCGCCGAACTCATTCGTAGCTGGCGTCCAGAAACGATGCTACCGCGAGCGTTCAAGGATCGGCGTCATACTCCGGCGATTATTAATGGCCTAGGCGAGGGCATCAAATGAGCCGTCCCGGTCAATACATCGTCATCGAAGGCAACGACGGCACCGGCAAGTCAACCCAAGTAGCCATGCTGGCGGATTATTTCCGGGAGCGCGGCCGTGTCGTGTGTGTGGTCGAAGAGCCAGGCAGTGACGATCCAGAAAAGTCGACGCCGGTAGCCAATGAACTGAGGCGCATTGTCAAAAATGGCAATCTAGTGCGCTCTAGCGAAATTAACCTAGCGTTATTTTCGGCGGCGCGGCGCGAGTTGTGGCGCGAAAAGATCCAGCCAGCCCTACAGCGCGGCGAGATCGTCCTCAGCGCGCGTAATTACATCTCGACGCTGGCTTATCAGGGCTATGGCGACGGGCTGGATACGGAGGAGATTATGCGGATGACAAAGTTATTCACCGACGAGCGATACCTGCAGCCGGACGCGATGGTGGTCTTGACGCTCAGCGACGCCCAGCGCCAGCAGCGCATCGCGGAGCGCGGGCGCATCGCTCATCCTGATACATTTGAGTCGCGCGAGCAGTCGTTCCAGGACAGGGTTAACCACGCCTATGAGGCCATCGCCGCCGAGCGAAATATCCCGCTATTGTCAGCTGCCGGAACCCCAGAGGAAGTGCACGCGCGGATCCTTGACAGCATTGCTCGATATTTGTAGTATATTTCATAAATAGGAGAGGATATGATTGAGACAGTTCGATTAAGTGGTGGTGATATTACCGATTCATTGTGTGATGAGCTACGCCACTTGTGGGTTGAGTCTCTCGTACATGTGAAGCCAGATATCAGCGCTTGCGAGACAAGGCGATTGTATCAATCTGAACAGTTTACGCCCGAAGTACTTCGGAGGCAAGCCGATCTTGCCGAGGGTGGTATCTATGTTGCGCTCGCAGATGCGTCAATCAAGGCGGCAGCAAGTGTAGGTCGAACCGACGCCTTAGGCTTGGCCTCAGATATTCCGGATGTACAGGATAATAATCTGATATATCTCGAGCGGTATGGGGCTAGAAATATGAAACGCTGGGATCTGTTTCGGGGACTGGTAAATGCGGTACTTAATCATGAGACTGGGCCAAATAATCGGCCAACATATCTTGGTATGTATATTGACGAGCGGGCTCTACTACTACCGGGTCACGTCAAAGATATTAATCCACAAAATCACCAAGTTAGCCGTATTGTCAAACGTGACTCGGTTGGTGGTGTCGCTGGTGATTATCGACTACATACGGCGCAACTTCAAACCGATGGGAGCTGGGAGTGGTTAGCGACGATCACTGACGGTGAGCGTGCGGCTAGATTACTGGGTGAAGTGTGTCTCCGTTTAGAACTGGCCGTAGCTTAACAATGGTCAATTTTTCATCATTTTTCTCTTGCAATTCGTCGTCCTATGCGTCATAATGTGTCATAGTGAAGTAGTGTAGTTTTAGCGAGGGGCGAGCTTGATGGGCGGGCAAACCTCGGGCTCGTGCTGAGACTAAGAGATCTTCCGGCCGTGATCACCAATTATAATCAATGCGAGGAGTAACGCCTGTGGCTCAACAGACCACTCGTGGCGCGCGCGTCTTTTTCACTGGAACAGACAGTGCCATCGCCATGCCAAATCTCATCGCTCACCAAGAGGACTCGTGGCGCTGGTTCGTCGAGGATGGTTTGAGCGAAATCTTTTCAGAAATTAACCCAATTGACGACTATACTGGTCAGAAGTTGGCACTGCGGTTCGGCAGCTATCATTTTGACGAGCCAAAGACCACCGATCAGTTCGCCAAGGAAAACAATTTGACGTTTGAAGCGCCACTGCATGCAACCGTCGAACTAACCAACAAGGTGACGGGCGAAGTCAAAGAACAGGAAATCTACCTCGGCGATTATCCATGGATGACCGAGCGCGGCACCTTTATCATCAACGGTACCGAGCGCGTGGTGGTCAGTCAGTTGATCCGCTCGGCCGGTGTGTTCTTTACCGCCGACACGGTGGCTGGTCGTAATTACTACGGTGCCAAGATGATCCCGGGTCGCGGTGCCTGGCTGGAGTTTGAAACGGCGACTAATGGCACGATTTATGTCAAGATTGACCGCCGCCGTAAATTGCCAGTAACGACCTTGCTGCGGGCTTTGGGCCACCCAAAGACTTCGGAAATTCGCGAACTGTTTGCCGACATTGACACGGGCGAGACCAGCTACATTCAAGAAACGCTCGAGAAAGACACTGCGCGTGGCGCTAATGAAGCGCTGATCGAAGTCTATCGTCGCCTGCGGCCGGGCGACTTGGCGACAGTTGATAATGCGCGCCAGATGATTGAGCGAATGTTCTTTGATTTCAAGCGCTTTGATTATTCTCGGGTCGGCCGGTACAAGATGAACCAGCGTCTGGGACTGGACGTTGCCAACACTGCTGAAAACCGTATTTTCCAGATGAGCGACCTGGTGGCCATCATTCGCGAGATCATTCGCCTCAACAATGCCCAAGAGCCAGCTGATGACATCGATGCCCTGAGTAATCGCCGCGTCAAGCTAGTCGGCGAGCTGATTGCCCGTCAGTTCCGCGTCGGTATGCTCAGAATGCAGCGCAACGCCATGGACCGGATGAGCGTGGCTGATATGGAGAACGTCACGCCGAGCCAATTGATCAATGCACGACCAGTAGTAGCAGCAGTTCGCGAGTTCTTTACCAGCTCGCAGCTGAGCCAGCTCCTTGATGAGGTTAATCCACTGTCCGAGCTCAGCCACAAGCGCCGCTTGAGCTCAATGGGGCCGGGCGGTTTAAGCCGTGAGCGCGCCGGCTTTGATGTACGCGACGCTCACCCAACGCACTACGGTCGTATCTGCTCGGTGGAGACGCCAGAGGGCGCCAACGTTGGTCTGGTGCTTAACCTCGCTACCTACGCGCGGGTCAATGAATATGGCTTTATCGAGACGCCGTACCTGCGCGTCACCGATGGTCGGGTGACGGATGAAGTGGTTTATCTGGACGCTGCCCAGGAAGCGAGCGAAGTCATTGCCGACGCCGGAGCGCGCTTGAATGATGACAAGTCGTTCACCGACAGCCGCGTCAGTGCCCGTAAGTTCCTCCAGCCAGGTCAGGTCGACGTCGAAGAAGTTACCTTTATGGACGCTGCTCACAAGCAGATCCTCGGTTCGACGGCGGCGCTGGTGCCGTTTATCGAGAAAACCCGCGTCGACCGCGCCTTGACTGGCTCAAACATGCAGCGCCAGGCAGTACCGCTACTCACGCCAGAGCCAGCGATTGTCGGTACCGGTATTGAGCAAGCGGTGGCCGAGAATAGCGGTCACTTGATCCAGGCCGAGGCTGATGGCGAAGTGGTGCGGGCTGACGCTGACGAAATTCATGTCAAGTATGCTGATGGCGTCAAGGTCTACGCACTGCGACACTTCGTCAAGAACAACGACGATCGCTGCTATAACCAAAAGGTTCGGGTAGCGCGTGGCGACACAGTCAAGCAGGGCGACATCCTCGTTGAGGGTGCATCGATTGCCGAGGGCGAGATCGCGCTGGGACGAAATCTGACGGTGGCCTTTATGCCGTGGGGCGGTTACAACATGGAGGACGCGATTATCCTCAGCCGCCGCTTGGTGGAGGACGATCGCTTGACCAGCATTAATATCAAGGATTATAACGTGGAGGTTCGCGAGACCAAGCTCGGCCCAGAGATCGTCACTCGCGACATTCCGAATGTGTCAGAAGACAGTCTGCGCCACCTCGACGAAAACGGTATCGTGCAAATCGGTTCTGAGGTCAAGGCTGGTGACGTCTTGGTTGGTAAGATTACGCCGAAAGGCGAGCAGGAACTCAGCTCGGAGGAGCGTCTGCTTCGCGCCATCTTTGGTGAAAAAGCCAAGGACGTGCGTGACACCTCACAGCGGATGAACAATGCTGGTGGTGGTAAAGTCGTTGGCGTCAAGATCTTTAGCCGCGAGAATGGCCACGAGCTCAAGGCTGGCGTGTTGATGCAAATCCAGATCTTTGTGGCGCAGATGCGTAAGATCGGTGTCGGTGATAAGATGGCCGGCCGCTTCGGTAACAAGGGTGTGGTCGCGCGGGTGCTACCAGTCGAGGATATGCCATTCATGGAGGATGGTACGCCAGTTGACGTAATCTTGAACCCGCTGGGTGTGCCGAGCCGCATGAACCTCGGTCAGCTATTTGAAACGCACCTTGGTATGGCAGCACGAGCGTTGGGCTACCGCGTGGCAACGCCATCATTTGATGGTGTGCCGTCGGCAACAATTTCTGATGAATTAGAAAAAGCAGGCTTTGCACGCGATGGTAAATCGCAACTGTTCGATGGCCGCACCGGCGAGGCGTTCGAGGAGCGTACCACAGTTGGTGTGATGCATATGATTAAGCTACACCACATGGTCTCTGACAAGATCCACGCCCGCTCAACTGGTCCATACACCATGGTCACCCAGCAGCCACTCGGCGGTAAAGCACAGAACGGTGGTCAGCGCTTCGGCGAGATGGAGGTCTGGGCACTGGAAGCTTACGGTGCTGCGGCGACCCTACAGGAAATGTTGACCATCAAGTCTGACGACGTCTATGGTCGTGCCAAGGCCTACGAGTCCATCATCAAGGACGAGCCAATTGTCGGGCCGAAACTGCCAGAATCATTCAACGTGCTCGTCAAGGAGCTGCAGGGGTTGGGCCTTCGGGTTGACCTGCTTGATGAGGGCGGCGTGGTTGACGCTGAGCATGTCATTGCTTCGAGCGGCCCAGCCGACAAGACCGTGCCACAAACCACCAGCGACGACGATGATGACGACGATGACCAAGTTTACTTAGACGAATCAGACGACATCGGCGACATCGAGGCCGGCATGAGCGTACAAGATATTGACGAAGTAGAAGAAATAAAGGAGGAGGCGTAAGATGGCGCAATATTCATTTAACGCGACCGGAATTAGCGATTTTGATGCGGTGCGCCTAGCGGTGGCTAGTGCCGAGGACATCCTAAAGTGGAGTCACGGCGAGGTTCTCAAGCCAGAGACGATCAATTACCGCACCCAAAAGCCAGAGCGCGACGGCTTGTTCTGCGAGCGGATTTTCGGTCCGGTCAAGGACATCAATCCGCATGATTCCAAGCTCAAGGGCGTGCGTTCACGCGAGGCTGCCGTCGATAAAAACGGCGAGCTCGTCACCAAGTCAATCGTTCGCCGCGAGCGCATGGGCCACATTCAGCTGGCCGCGCCAGTGGCACACATCTGGTTTATGCGCGGTACGCCGAGCGCTATGAGCTTGCTACTGGGGATGACAGTGCGTAATATTGAGCGGATCGCCTACTTTGCGACCTATGTCATTCTCAAGGTTGATGAGATCACCCGCGACCAATACCTGGCGGATTTGGAGGCTGAGACTGAGGCGGGCCGGATGGCGATCAAGATGCGCTACGAGCAGCTCGCCGAGGCTGACGGCGCTGATATCAAGCAACTCGCGAAAGAGCAAAGCCGTGAGGTTGACGAGCTTAATGACAAGTACACCACGAAAAAATCACAGCTTGAGAGCCTCATCAAGGGCGCGCTGATCTCGGAGACGGATTATCGCAACTTGCCAGAAGAGTACGACGAGCTGATCGAGGTCGGCATGGGTGCCAGCGCGCTCAAGGCGCTGCTGGATGAAATTGATCTGTCAGAACTGATCGCCCAGCTGAGCGAGGAAGCCGAACATGCCAAGGGTCAGCGCGAGAAGAAACTGCTCAAGCGCCTGAAGATGCTCGAGAGCATGCAGGCTGCTGGCATCAAGCCATCCAGCCTCTGCCTGACAGTACTGCCAGTCATCCCACCAGACTTACGTCCAATGGTCGCCCTCAGCGGTGGTCGGTTTGCTACCTCTGATTTGAACGATCTGTATCGCCGCATCATCAACCGCAACAACCGCCTGAAGAAACTGGTCGAGCTCAACGCGCCAGAGGTGATTCAGCGCAATGAACGACGCATGCTGCAAGAGGCCGTCGATGCCCTGATCGACAACGCGGCAGCGCGTGGTGGTCGGGCAGTCAGTTCGACTGGCAGCCGTCGTCGCCTCAAGTCAATCAGCGATATGCTCAAAGGCAAGCAAGGCCGCTTCCGCCAGAACCTGCTCGGTAAGCGTGTCGATTACTCTGGCCGCTCGGTCATTGTCGTCGGCCCGAAGCTAAAGATCAATCAGTGCGGTCTGCCGAAACAAATGGCGCTCGAACTATTCAAGCCGTTCGTCATCAGCTGGCTGATCAAGGGTGAATTTGCCCACAACATTCGCTCGGCGACTCGTTTGATCGAGTCAGGTGAGGCGGTCGTTTGGGACGCGCTTGACGAGGCGATCAAGGGCAAGTACGTGCTGCTCAACCGCGCACCGAGCTTGCACCGCTTGTCAATTCAATCCTTCCAGCCAGTCCTGGTTGAAGGAAAAGCTATTCAGCTCCATCCGCTGGTCTGTGCTGGTTTTAACGCCGACTTTGACGGTGATCAGATGGCCGTCCACCTGCCGCTTTCCAAGGAAGCGCAGGCCGAGGCGCGCGAGCTGATGAGCGCCACCAACAACCTATTGAAGCCTGCCGACGGTGCGCCGGTGCTGCACATCTCGCAGGACATCGTGCTCGGTAATTACTACCTGACGTATGACAAGCCGCAGGCGCAGACTGACCACATCAAGGCGTTCAGCTCGGTCTACGAGGCAGAGCTGGCGTACGACCAGGGCGATATTCAATTGCAAACGCCAATTCGCATCTATGCCAAGGGCAAGCTGCGTCAGACGACCTTGGGCCGCGTCTTCTTTAACGAGATTTTGCCAGAGGACTTCCCGTACGACAACAACATCCAGACTAAGAAGCAGCTGAAGAAAGTATTGGCGCAAATCTTCAACAAGTACGGTGCCGAGGAAACCGCCAAGATCGCCGACCGCATGAAGGGTCAAGCCTTCCGCTTCGCCACGACTGCGGCCGTGTCAACCGGTATGACCGACTACGTGCACTTTGACGAGATCGCTGAGTTCGTGGCTGAGGGCGACGCCAAGGCGGCCTTGATTTCCGAGCAATTCGACCAGGGTTTGATCACCGAGGACGAGCGCTACAACTTGACGGTCAATGCCTGGCGAAATGTGGATAATAAGATTACGGCCTTCCTCCAGGATCAGCTGGCGCACATGGACACCAGTATCTCGATGATGGTCAACTCTGGTGCTCGTGGTGATATCTCCAATGTCAAGCTAGCCAGCGCCATGATCGGTATCCAGGTCGACGCCGCTAACCGCGAAATTGAGCTACCAATCCGTAGCTCCTACACCGGCGGTCTATCCAGCCTTGAGGCCTTTGTGGCAACACGTGGTGCGCGTAAGGGTCTGATCGATACCGCGCTCAAGACTGCTGACTCAGGTTACCTGACACGACGTTTGGTTGATGTGGCGCAGGACGTCTTTACCGTTGAGGACGTTGAAGGTGACGACGAAGGTTACGCGATCTACCGCTCAGAAACTGAGGAAACGATGATCGACTTCTCGAACCGCTTGGCTGGCCGGTACGCTGCCGAGACAATTCCAGGTCACGTCAACAAGGACGAATTAATTACCCGAGAAATCGCTGACTCAATTGATGATGATGAAAGCGTCCAGAGCGTCAAGATTCAATCAGTCTTGTCAACCAACAACCTCAACGGCATTCCGCAGCGCAGCTACGGTGTCGACATGTCAACTGGCAAATTGGTCGGCAATCATCAGCCAGTCGGTGTCATCGCTGCTCAGTCAGTCGGTGAGCCAGGTACTCAGCTGACCTTGCGCACCTTCCACAACTCCGGTGTGGCCGGTGGTGACATCACCCAGGGTCTGCCGCGTGTCGAAGAATTGTTCGAGGCGCGCACACCAAAGGGTCAGGCGTTTGTTACGGAAATTGCCGGGTTAGTTGACGTTTGGGAAGATGGCAAAAAGTACATCGTCCAAGTTACCCCAGAATCTGGCAAAGTTGAGCGCCTGCCGCTGGACGGCCGAACCATCGTGGTCAAGGCTGGTTCAAGCGTCAAGGCTGGCGACGTGCTGGCAACTGGCGAAGATGACACTCGTCCGCTGGTCGCACCATTTGACGGTGTGGTTGAGGCGGCGGAAGACACCTTGGTCATCGCTGCTGAAGCTGGCGCACCAGCTCGTTACGAAATCCCGGGCACCATGCAGTTGGTCGTCAAGGCTAACGACGTCGTTGAGGCTGGTGACCGTTTGACGGCTGGTTCATTGAACCTACACGACTTGATGCGACTGAAGGGTGTCGAGGCTGCTCAGCGCTACATCATCAACGAAGTACTGCGCATTTACGCCGCTCAGGGTCAAGACGTGGCCGATAAGCACCTGGAGATCATCGTTCGCCAGATGTTCAGTCGCGTCCAAATCGAAGATGCGGGTGATAGCGACTTTGTGACGGGTGACATCGTTTCCAAGGCTGCGGTGGTGAACACCAACAAGCAACTGGCCGCTGGAGGTAAGAACCCCATCAGCTACACTCAATTGCTGCTCGGTATCACCAAGGTGTCCATCTGGAGCGACTCATGGCTATCAGCTGCGTCCTTCCAGGACACCACTCGCGTGCTGATCAACGCTGCCGTCTCAGGCCGCGCTGACCACTTGCATGGCCTCAAAGAAAACGTCATCATCGGCCGCAAGATTCCAGTGGGAACGGGCGCTGTCGAAGAGACGGAAACCGACGAGCCAAGCGAGGACGAGTTCGCTGACAGTCAGGAAGAGGAATTAGCTGTAGCCGTATAAGCCAACTAGCTTCCTTTCTCAGAAAACCGCTCCGATGAGTACGGGGTGGTTTTTGCTGTCTGGGCTGGCATGGACTGATAATAATTGACACAGAAAGATGAATATGATATAAAAATAATATGGAACAAGTAGCTGGAGTTGAGGCTTCCGAATTAGTATTGCCGACTGGCCCTGATGGCTACCACCGAGCCGGTTCTGGGCTATTCGTGCCGGAGAAGGAGCCAACGCTAAAGCTAGAGCTAAAGCCAATGCCAGGACTCAATCAACCAACCCTACTTCTTGGTGCCGAAGCGATTAACGCTTGTCCAGATAATATCCTAGAGGGGACGGAGACGCCCGCCTCGATGTATGAACCGGCATATCTTTGGTACGATGCACCGGCCGCGCTTAATCGTGTTATCGTCAGCGCCTCACTCGACTCACTGAAAGAGAAATTTGGGAAGCTACAGCAGTTCTCGGAGCGCGACAAGCTGTTATCGGTGCTCAATAGCCGGTCGAGCGAGGGGGAGCTAGTCGCTATCACGAGTGATTTCTACTCGTTGTTAGGTGAAGTGCAGGCTCGTGCCGGTAGCGAAGTGCTTGAGGATGATCGGCTATGGGACTATCTCGGGGTGATGGCGGATTACTTGATGATTGAGTCAGACATGCATGATCTCGCCGTGGATGAGGATACGCTACAGCTAATACTCAGGGGGCTTGACAATCATAACATACCAGAGAAACTACTCGATTTTATCGCTCATTTTGATATTCCGAGAGAGCTGGCTGGCAAGCTGCTTGACCGTATTGATGACCATCCAAATCATCCGCTATACTGGTGGGTGGCATCGCGCTGCCCTGACCATCCGGTGGTGGCGCAGCAACGTAGGGCGGTTGAGGCGCTGGCAGCGGGCGATGAGAACGCATTTGCTCATCTTAATCCAGAGACTCTCCTGCCCTTAGGTGGTTTACTGCCTGATAGAACTTTTCCCAGGACGGGTCTTGAACTCGAGACAACAACATTTGTTGATGCAGTGAAGGTGCCGGAGGGGACGGTTATGGGAGAGGATTGTGCTGAGAATGTTGACGGGATACTCGAACTCAGATTGAACCATAAGGGAGATAGATCTGTTCTGAATTATGGGGCAGAGTGGCTGCATCGGTACTTTGAGGTTTGGCGCTGGGAGAAAATAGCTCGCGGCGTGAGTTCATCAATCCATCTGCATTCGGATGGTAGCTCTCCTGCGAAACTAGAGCGAGCGAGGCATTTGTTTGGTTTAGACGATGATAGTTGTCGATATAATAACCTCGGCACCGTAGAGGTGAGGTCGGCGCTAGATGGTTATATTGACGAGGAATTGGACGGCAGGGGATATAGTGAGCCGCCACCACCAGCACTGATTGAACTGCTCCATTTAGTAGAAGATATTGATCCACTATTATTTTTGGCCGTCAAGGACCGGTTAGAATGGACAGCTTGGCGTAGCCGTGTTAGTGATAATTATGATAAGTATTTACAGCGGGTAGGCAAGCAGCTGATAGAGGGCGTGCAAAATAGTGATTATGAGAGCCTAGAACTGCTTGATCAAGTTGGTGGGCTTAGTTATGACATGCAGGCGGCCGTAGTTGAGGCAATGATAGCGCATAATGAGTACGACCTGCTTATTTTCTATTTTCACTTGCTTAACTTTGAGATGCAAAAAGTTGTGGTAGGCGTGGTTGGTGAGGATAAAATTTATACTGATCTGCATATTGTTAATCACATTGGTTCACTTGAGCCAGAGATACGAATGTCCATGATAAATAGTGTATTGACGAGAGGCAATAGGGCATTACTCTACTACTTAGCTCGTAACATTAATGAACTTACAGAAGATCAGCAGTGTGAGCTGGTTGAAGTAGTAATGAGAGAAGGTTACTCTAATGCCTTTGTTGAATTAATCATACATATCTCTAGCATAACTAGCCCATGCTTGAGAGACCGCATTGCACGGCAGGTAATAAAATGTGATGATGTCATGTTCATTGACATGCTTATCGCCCAACTTGACTCACTCAGCTCAGACCTACAAAACGATATTCTCGATAGAAGGCTAAATATGGGACGTGTTAATATGAGTCTTATACTCCATATGGGTGCACTAAGTCCAGAGCAGCAGAGGCGGGTAATAGGAAAGATGTCGCTAAATGATGAAATGGACATGGATTTGCTAGAGCTCTGCGTCTATCAAATCAAGAGCGAGGAGCTGCGTCTTGAGTATTTGGCCCGTTTCTACAAGCAGTCATCACCATTCCAACAAACAGTCATACAGCACAACACGGGTAGGCGAAATGAAGCCAAATTATGTGAAACATCCTAGACAAATTGTTCGCAATAATGCTATAATGTACCCCAGAGTTTCCTCTTTTCGGGGCGCGCGGTGGTTTGAATGTGTACAGGCTGCATGCTCGGCAGAAAAGGTATAGACACGGGGCGGAGTTGCTGAATCCAAGCCGTAGGCGCTAAGAGAAGCTGGTTTTTGCGTGCAAAATCGCGCCAGCCCGCTAGAGCCACCAGGCGAATTGCCATAAATCACTAAATCAACCAAGGAGAAATTGGATGCCAACTATCAACCAATTGGTGCGCAAGCCGCGCCAAACGGCCAAGAAAAAGTCCAAGTCGCCAGCACTGGGTCGCATTCATAACGCCCTGAAAACGCGTTACTACGATCAAAATGCACCGCTCAAGCGTGGTGTGTGTGTGCGTGTGACGACCAAGACGCCAAAGAAACCAAACTCAGCGCTGCGTAAAGTCGCCCGCGTGAAACTGAACAACGGCTACGAAGTCTGGGCCTACATTGGTGGTGAGGGTCACAACTTGCAGGAGCACGCTGTGGTCTTGATCCGCGGTGGTCGTGTGCCTGACCTTCCAGGTGTGCGTTATCACATCGTCCGTGGTGCGTTGGACCTCCAGGGTGTCAACAACCGCAAGCGGGGCCGTTCAAAGTACGGTACCAAGAAAGGGGATAAGTAATCATGCCTCGTAAAGTTACCAAGAAATTACAACGCCAACTGCAACCTGACCGCCGCTACCAAAGCGTGCTGGTGCAGCGCTTGATCAACAAGTCAATGCTTGACGGTAAGAAGTTGGCGGCCGAGCGCGCTGTTTACACCGCTCTGGAAACTGCTGCCAAGAAATTGGATTCGGAAGATCCGTTGGCAGTGTTTGAGAAAGCTTTGAAAAACGTCAGTCCAAACTTTGAGGTGAAGAGCCGCCGCGTCGGTGGTGCTAACTACCAGATTCCATTCCCAGTTCAGGGACACCGGCAGCTGCACTACGCGTTTAGCTGGCTGGTGCAATCAGCTCGGGCTCGCAGCGGTATGCCATACTCGCAGCGTTTGGCGCTAGAAATCGTTGACGCTTACAACGAAGCTGGTGCCGCCTTCAAGAAGAAGGAAGACACCCACAAGATGGCCGAAGCCAACCGCGCCTTTGCGCACTTTGCTCGCGGCTAATCATTGTCCAAAAGCAAACTCAGAAAATCGCTCCATGGAAGGGGCGATTTTTGTTATAATAGAGAAAAATAGGAGGATAAATGGCAAGTTTTTCATTTGATATTGTGTCAGAAATTGACAAGGCCGAGATGAACAATGTATTCATGCAGGCGGAAAAAGAAATCCAGGGGCGGTACGATTTTAAGGGGACGAGTGCTGGGATTGACTGGCTGGATGATAAAAAAGGTCTGAAACTCACTGGTGATAATGAGTGGCAGGTTGATGCAGTGCTGGATATCGTGCGTAAGAAATTGGCGGCTCGTGGTCAGTCGAGCAAAGTCCTCGATCTCACCAAAGAAAAAGTCACCTCAAACCTCAAAACCACATGGGAAATTCCCTTCAAACAGGGTCTCGATCAGCCGACCGCCAAGCGTATCGCTGCCGATATTCGTACTAACGCGCCCAAAGCCAAGCCACAAATCCAAGGCGACCTTGTCCGCGTCACCTCCGCCTCGAAAGACGAGTTGCAAAAAGTCATTAGCCTAGTGCGTGAAAATGATTATGATACACCGCTGCAGTGTGTGAATTATCGCTAAGAGCTTTACGGTTATGGTTGCGTCAGTTGGCTTTTACGCCGTATGATTAAGGGATGACGACTGAGCCTAGCCCATCTGCCGCCCCGCTGCCCGAGAACCTTGCGTTACTTGATAAGGCTGTTTTCAATCAGCAAGTCGCCACTGTCCTCCGCCTGGCTCGAGAGCGAACGTCCGATATTCGAAAGCTCAGTCCTTATCAGTATCTAGAAGCCACTGTGCAGATTAACCAAGAACTATTTGCCGGGCTCATCGGTCAGCTGATGACGGTAAGCGGATGGGTGCAACAATACACCAAAAACGGAGCAGAATACGTATATATTGAAGATCATAAACTCCAGTGTGCCGGTTGCCTGATTGTCGCAAACAAGCCTGATCCAGAAATCGCACTTGGTGGTCTTGGCGTAACACCAGAAGGTGCTACAGCCCAATATATCGTTCCACTGGATGTCCTCATCCAGTTTCCGCAGCTGATGGATGTCGAACAGGCCAAGGCTATTTTACAGCTGTACACGCCTGAGCTCCTTGATCATTTGAATAATATACGACCAGTTGATCCAAACAATAATTGTATCGACTCAGCTCGAATGATCAAGGAGCTAACAGATGTTCCGATTAATGAAATCCCTTTTGGGCGATTGTCAAATAGAGACCTCAACCGAGTGACTAAGGCGATAAACATTCACTGCAAGGTACTGGCTTCGCTTGATCCATATATGCCATACGATATTATGTATAGGGGCCTCGCGTTTCATAATAAGGAATGGGTTGAATTGAATACGGCAGGCGCGATGTATGTGCAATCTGTCTCCGTGGAAACCCTCGCCACTACGAGAGTCTGTGACTCTCTAGTGATGATGGTGCGTGCAACGCTCCTTGGTCGGTCTGATGCTCAAAACAAAGATTATTTACTCATGGCCAAGGGTATACAACAAATCCAATCAGGTCGTAGTCAAATTCCGCGGTAAGATGAGGCTCATTCACAAAACGCCAATCGTCTGCTATAATACAGCTCAAGCGTAGTTTTTTGGTGCGTCAAAATAGCTCCGGAGAATCTCGAACAATAACTATTTTTAACAAAGGAAAGACAATGGCAGCAAACGTTCCATTACAAAACTTTAGAAATATTGGTATCATTGCCCATATTGACGCCGGTAAAACGACGACCACTGAGGGCATCTTGTACCGCACTGGCTTGACGCATAAGATCGGCGTGGTCAAAGGTGACGGCGATGGCGCCACCACCGACTGGATGGCTCAGGAAAAGGAGCGGGGCATCACCATTACTTCAGCAGCGGTGACCTGTTTCTGGAAAGATCATAAGATTAATATTATCGATACACCGGGGCACATCGACTTTACCGCTGAGGTGGAGCGTTCGCTGCGCGTGCTCGACGGTGCAGTGACGGTGTTTGACGGCAAGATGGGTGTTGAAGCGCAGTCCGAGACGGTGTGGCGCCAGGCTAACAAATACGGCGTGCCGCGCATTTGTTTCGTTAACAAGATTAACCAGACCGGTGGTGACTTCTGGAAATCACTAGAGTCAATTCACAACCGCCTGAGCAAACAAGCCTTTCCAATTCACATCCCGATTGGTTTTGAAAAGACCATCAATGGCGTGGTTGACCTTATCGACATGAAGGCTTACACCTACGATGATTACACCGACCACGAGTTGAAGGTTGGCGAGATTCCGGCTGATATGTTGGAGAAGGCGAAGAATGCCCGCGCGCTTTTGGTGGAAAACGCCGTTGAAGCCGACGACGAATTGATGATGAAGTTCCTCGACCAAGGTGAAGAGGCAATTACTATTGATGAACTGAAAATGGCGCTGCGCAAGCGCGTGCTGGCTGGCGACTTCTATCTGGTGACTGGCGGCGACGGCCGCGGCGTCATCGTGGAGAAGCTGCTTGATTTGATGGTTGACTTCTTACCAAGCCCGCTGGACGTTGACGAAATTTGGGGTAAAAATCCAAAGACTGGCGACGAAGTGAGCCGCAAACCGTCGGACAAAGAACCGCTCTCAGCCCTAGCGTTTAAGATTGCTGCCGATCCGTTTGTCGGTAAATTGATTTTCGTACGCGTCTACTCTGGTGTGCTGAATTCAGGCAGCTACGTCCTGAACACCACCACTGGCGATAAGGAGCGTATCGGCCGTATCGTGCGCATGCATGCTGACAAGCGCGAAGATATCGACAAGATTTCTGCCGGCGACATCGCCGCAGTGGTTGGCTTAAAGAACACTGGTACCGGTAACACCTTGACCGATCCGGCACATCCGATTGCTCTGGAATCAATTGAGTTCCCAGAGCCGCCAGTTTCTATCGCTGTTGAACCAAAGTCAAAGGCCGACCAGGAAAAGATGGCACTCGCCTTGCAGCGCTTGGCTGAGGAAGATCCAACCTTCCGCATTCACACCGATGAAGAAACTGGCCAGACGATCATGTCTGGAATGGGCGAGTTGCACCTGGATATCTTGATCGACCGCATGAAGCGTGAATTCAAGGTTGAGGCTAATATTGGCGAGCCGCAAGTGGCCTTCCGCGAGTCAATCAAGGGTCGCGCCGAAGTTCAGGGTAAGCACGCCAAGCAGTCCGGCGGCCGTGGTCAGTACGGCGACGTCTGGGTACGCTTTGAGCCGAATGAGGCTGGCAAGGGCTTTGAATTCATCGACGAGATTAAGGGCGGCGTGGTTCCTCAGGAATATCGCCCAGCTGTCATGAAGGGTATCAAGGAAACCTTGGAAGGCGGCGTTATCGCCGGCTATCCAGTGGTTGACGTCAAGGCAACCCTGTATGATGGTTCATACCACGATGTTGACTCCTCAGAACTAGCTTTCTCTCTAGCAGGTTCGTTGGCAGCTCGTGAAGGTATCAAGCAAGCCACGCCAATTCTGCTCGAGCCAGTCATGAAGGTTGAAGTAACCACTCCAGAAGAGTTCATGGGCGACATCATCGGCGACCTGAATTCACGCCGCGGCCGCATTGACGCTATGGAAGATTTGATGGGCGGCGCTAAACTAGTCAAGGCCTTTGTGCCGCTGGCAAATATGTTTGGCTACACCTCGGACATCCGCTCGATGTCACAGGGTCGCGCCGCCAGCACCATGGAGCTCGCGCAGTACGAGGAAGTTCCACCAAACGTTGCGCAGGAGATTATCGAAAAGCGCAACGCCTAGCGTGTAGCGATAAAACGATACTTAAATACCGCTCCTTATGGGGCGGTATTTAGTAGGCGACTAGACTACTCACTAGTCCTTGGTGATCTGTTCTTGCTGCTCAAGATTATTCCAGTGAGCAATAATGGCGGCAGTTGCTACTTGGCGGAGCGGACTATCTTTGCCCTCTTTGTTCTCAGGAGCGAAGCTCTTTTCTGGATCAAGCTCGCCTGTCCTTAAGCCATCGTCAATCATGGATCCAAACCACTCAAGGTATTTTACCTGATTAGTTTTAGTGCCGTCAGGGTTATATCGTACCATTTCTGGTGTTTCGATCACTTCTCTTATTCCTTTCTATTATTTTACTCAAACTGCCAAATTGTAGCAGGTAATTAACATTATGTCAATAGCCTAGACCGATATCCTACTACTGTTGACGCCACAGACTAATCTGTGCTACAATCACAAGGTAATTTCTATTACGCGTAATATCAACTGTTCTCCTTGATGAATGAGCAGGTCTG
>ERZ773077.1077-NODE-1077-length-19448-cov-9.329500_pt1 | contig 19448 bp, 14 predicted proteins | sample MGYA00580612_ERZ773077 | MGnify/ENA primary metagenome ERZ773077 (study PRJEB29015, sample SAMEA2737971) | human oral metagenome | biome: human oral; feature: human-associated habitat; material: dental | place: China | collected 2021 ...
AGTAAAGGGTGTCAAGTACGCCCAGTGGAATGTGGATACACACCAGCTATCCCTTATCTTGGATGAGCACAAGACCTCTGTTCCTCAAATACAAGAGGCCATAGCCAAGGTGGGGCACTCCAATAGTCTTCCCGATGGTTCCACCAAGGTGGAAGCAAGCGAAGAGGATTATAACAAAGTGAATGATTGTTGTAAGTATCGCGATGAAGAGGTGGTAAAGAGTCACCACTAAGTCCACAACATAAGATAAGAGGCTGTCTCCACTTGTGAGACAGCCTCTTTTGTTTTCAAAACTTACTGAATACGAAACTCAAAATTTTCTTGTCAAAGGCTTCTTTGTCTTTCTCGTTTAGAAACTGCGTTTTTATAGGTAGGTAATAGAGTTGGGGAAGAGCATTGCCAAAGCGTACATAGTCTTTTTCGGTGGTTAGTAGTCGCTCATGTTGGCTTAAGGAGGTGATTTCTTTTTCTGAAAAATGATGATGATCACTATAAGACAGATGGGTAAAGTGAGCTCCTTTGCCTTGCAAAAAGGACACCAAAGGGGTAGGGTTAGCTATACCTGTTACAAGGGTAAAGGGCATAGAGAGAAAATCCTCCAAAGGTTGGCTTTCTCCTTCTCGACAAACCTCCTCCGCATAGGCAATACGGGTAAAGAAAACCTGCTGATAAGCAAGAGGTTGTAGCTGTTGTATGATTTTCTGTTGTGCCTCTTCAGATAGGTTAGGACACTTGGTAACCAAGATAACTTGTGCCTTATGTGCACGTGAACGTATATCCCTAAGTGAGCCAACTGGCAGCAGGAAATCGTTGGTATAGAGCTGACTATAAGAGGTAAGTAGCAGGTTTAGCCCCGCTTGTACCTTGCGGTGTTGGAAAGCATCGTCTAAGAGAATCACCTGAAAGTGGGGGTGTTCAAGTAGCCGCTCGATTCCCTCTTGTCGGCTTTCGCATACGGCTATGGTTGCCTGTGGGAATTTGCGGTGATACTGGAAAGGTTCGTCACCTAGGGTAAGAGCTGTAGCTGAAGCATCAGCAAGGACAAAACCCTTCGTTTTTCGTCTATACCCACGGCTAAGTACGGCTACCTGTTTCTCACCTAATAGGCGTATTAGGTACTCCACCATAGGAGTCTTGCCTGTACCTCCTACTGCCAAATTGCCCACACATAGGGTAGGGAAGGGGTAGCGCTTCGAGTGGAGCCAACCCCTATCATATAAGAAGTGCCGCAAACGTACCGCTAATCCATAAAGAATAGCAAAAGGGAAAAGAAGGAAACGCATGGGAGTTCTATGTTTTAAATTTCAAGTAATTAGTGACTAGCCGCCGACTTCTGATTTCTGACGATAGGAACCTCTCTGAGGAAGCACAAAACTCATAGGGGCTTTTTTAAAGTGTCTCCATACGGCTTTGATAAGGGCAAATACTTCTGAATCAGGGATATTTCTAGAGCGGAAAGCCACCCAAAGAGAGAGCCCAAAGCTAACGATAAAGTTGATAAACCCTACGGTAACTAATCCAACAATAATCCATATCCACATACTCCAAACTAAGTGGAACGCAGCCCCATAGAGCCCCATGGCGATGTTCCCACTGACGAAAGTGATGTGACGTATGTCCAAATCAAGGTCAAAGAAAATTCCTATGGAGGCGGTACTTCCCATGAACACCCCAAACCAAAAATTGGATAGAATCCCTGGGCGCTTGTGGTCAAGCCAAGCAGCTAATTTCTTAGTTCTCTTCACTCCTAAGGCTCTTTTTAGAATAGGGTGTTCCTCTATACGATAAGCGAATCGGTTGTGTTTTTGCTTATTGGAGACATTCCCTGCAATAATACCTGAGATAAAGAGGAATACTCCTGCAATAGCAGCATGCAAAATTAGCTTGGAGTGTATAGGAGAGGCATCGGTGAGGAAATTATTCCAGCTGTGGGAGACGATATTCTTTCCCCAGATTTCTTCTATTCCCCATACAAGGAGCAAAGCAACAGCAAAGGCCATGATGACATTCCCTACAAAAGCGATGAATTGTGAGCGCCACAAGCGCGCGAAAAACTCGGCAAACTCACTATGTTTTTCCTCTTCCTTACATTGTTTTTTCATCCCCTCTTCCACCATACGTGCTACCGTAGTGGCGGTCATAGAAGGCTGTTTGGTAGCCAGTGCAGACCCCGTTAGGTAGATAAGGATAAAGCCAAACGCATAGTTCATACTATATAGAAAGGCATGTCCAAAAGCACTGGCCTGTACTTCATGCAATAGCGCTTTGAAGATACATAAGAATCCTACAATAAATCCTCCACCAAGACTAGCTCGGAGCATTTTGAGGTACTCCTTGGGGGTATCAGTTATATATTTTTCTCCTGTGGAGGCGTTGAACTGGGTAATTTCGTAGGTAACCGTTTGAGTACTTTCTTTGATAAAGGTACGAATATTATTCTTGTAGCAGTTATATTCTATTAGCTTGAGAGCCATGCAGATAGTGTTGTCAATCCTATCTTTTTTGCTGCTGACTACCAGTAGCTCTATAAGGGTTTTTACACGTAATAGCTGTTGGTTGAGGCGTAAGAGCCCTTGATTGACCCGCATGGTAATCCCATACTTGGAAGTATTTTTATAGGCTTGTTGTACGAAGTCCTGACATTGGCGGAAGAGCACCATTAACTGTTTGTAGTTTAGGTTTTCCTCATTGAGAGGTTCACCTTGGAGGATACTCTCTCGCATGCTATCAAACTCACGTTCAAAGCTTAAGAAAGGACTTTCCAAATAGCTGTATTCAGGCACCATATGGATAATATCGGACTCCAAAGTACGTCCACTCATACGCTGCGTGATCAGCCCAATGGCCTCACAGAGTTGGGTAAGGCTATTGTGTTCCTGTTCTCCTTGGGCAAAAAGGTCTTTGAACCCTAAAAGCTCAAAGAGTAGGCGAAACTCCTTACGGTCTATGCGCTCAATCCACTGATAATCCGTTTGTAGGTAGAACACTTGGTTGAGGATGTATTGTAAGGTATCTTTTTCAGGCTGAAAGGGAAGTATCTTGGCTGAGAGGCGCCTGTTGAGTTCGTAAAAGAAGCTAGAATCCTGTAAGATTCCCACTTCCGAAATCATTCTGCCAAAATGGCGTTGGGTAAGCAAGTCTCCGATATATTGCCCCAATATCTTACATTGGGTAGGATTCTCCTGCAGATAGCCGATAAGCTCCAAAAGAGAAATACTATGGCTAGCCCGTTTGGGTCTGAAGTAACGCACCAAGTCATACAGCAGGAGAAAGCCTGTATGTTCGGGCACTACTCCATCCTTGATATGTGTATCAAATACTTCTTTTATACTATATTGTTTCTTTATCATCTTATTTAAGTTTTGAATTGCTAACTACTAATAACTAACCACTAATAACTTTCTTAAGCCTTTTGTAGAAAGCCTCTTCGCGTTGGGCAATTGTCAAGAGTCTTTGGGAAAGGTCTTCATAAGCGGCACGATGCGCTTGGTTGCGGTTCTTGTATAAGCGTGCTACTTCTACGGCAAAATCACGCCAAAGATCGCCAATGGCAGTAATCTCTTGAGAACATTCCTTGAGGGTGTTGTTTTTGAGTACTTCTGCGGCTTCCTCAAGGAAAGCTCCATAGATAAAGCGGAAGCCACCACCGCCAGTGCCTATTTCCTCCTGCATACGAATCATTTGAGCAAGGTAGTGGTTGGTGATTTTGACTCCTCGCTTGTCATACCAGCGCAATATATCTTTGCTTACCCATCTGATAGCCTTGACCCCTACGATGGGTACAGGGGCGAGCATCTTTTGGCAAGTTTCTTTGATGCCTTTGCGAATTGCTGTTTCCAAAGAGATATGTTTGGGCAGATGTGTAGGGAAGTACATATGTCCTTTGGGAGATAATACGCCTTTGGCAAAACGTACTTTCTCAAGTTCTTGCGAGCTAAGTTTTGTGGGCTGCTCCATGACAGGATCACTGATAAGGTAGGTGTCTCCCTCCTTGCCATATACAACCAAGTTATGCGCATTGAAGTGAAAACGGTAAGCATCGGGGAAATAAGTCAGGTGATATACTCCCACTTGCAAGCCTACGGGAAAGCCTGTTTTTAGCTTCTCATCTAAGATTTGTTGTGCCTTCTTTGGTGAGGAAAACCGCTCACGCCTTACATGAAACCCCAGTCTACGTGCTACCTTGGAGAAAATATGTCCTGGCATAGTGCGATAGCTGATAGCAGGTGCTTGATTGACTTTCAGCCAAGGAAAATAGAAGAATAGCAATCCTGAACCAATCCCGAATATCATAGGCTCACTGAGTTTTAAACCATAGTAATTCAGTAGGTTGGAAGCTACCCCATTTTCACAATGAGCAGATTGGTTATGTTGAAATTCTATTGACATATACTGAAGATAAGGCAGGCAAAAATACGAAAAAAATCTTGGATATGAGAGAAAGTAATATTGGTTTTTTTAGAGATTTTTTTTTGAACACTAAGATTTTGCTTGTATCTGTAAAATATAGTATCTTTGCAACTTTAAAAAATGCGTCTTTACTTATACGAAAATGCTTACATTACAGCAATTTACATTTAATCCATTTTCTGAAAATACTTATATATTGTACAGCCCACAAGGCAGGGCTTTCCTTATAGACCCAGGTTGTATCACTCATTCGGAAGAGGTAAAGCTCCGAGATTTTATCAAGGAAAAGGGGCTTATTATAGAGAAAATCCTTCTGACACATGCTCATATAGATCATGTTTTTGGTCTTCAATGGGCATGTGATACATTCTCCTTGCCTGTGCATCTGCATACGAATGAGAAAGAAATTTTGGAACGGAACCCCTTGGATGGTCGCCTTTTTGGTTTTGATTTTCCCGAATTTAACGGAGATTATATTTTTATAGATGAGCATACCCTCCTTCACTTGGAGGATACCCCCATTGCCATACGTTTCGTGCCAGGACACTCACCAGGAAGTATAGCTTTTTATATAGAAAGCCAAGACATGATCATCTCAGGTGATGCGCTCTTTCGCAGAAGTATAGGCCGTACAGACCTCTATAAGGGGGATTACGACCAACTCCTTACCAGTATCCGCACCCAACTGCTTACTCTACCTGAGCAAACCCAAGTATATAGTGGACATGGCATGCCCACTACCATAGGAGAAGAGAAACGTCTCAATCCTTTTTTACAAGCATAACAAAAATGAAACAAACCACTTCACGATTAATTTTTATAGATATCATTAGGGCCTTTGCTATTTGTATGATGCTCGAAGGGCATTTTATAGATGGCTTATTGGCTCCTGAGTATCGTGATGAAAATAATCTTCTTTTTGCCACTTGGCACTATATCAGAGGAATGACTGCTCCCGTATTTTTTACAGTTTCGGGCTTTATCTTTACCTATTTGCTTATCAAGGAGCAGAATCCAGCCAAAATGGGATGGAATCATGTACGCGTACAGAAAGGAGTGAGACGAGGGATTAACCTAATCATCATTGCCTATCTGCTACGTGCTAATATATTCAACCTTTTTACCCCAGGTTATACCGATATGAATGTTAGGTGTGTAGATGTACTTCATTGCATAGGTCTCTCCCTGCTCTTTCTTATAGCTTTCTACCTGCTTACTTATAAGCGGAAAAGTCGCTTGCGAATGTCTCTTATTATGTTGGGGACAACCTTTGTTGCTTTTTTCTTTGAGCCTATATATAATCACCTGAATTATCAATACTTACCTATATTTATAGCCAATTATTTTACCAAAGTCAATGGCTCTGTATTTACCATTTTTCCTTGGTTTGGCTATGCTTCTTTAGGGGGATTCCTAGGCTTTTTGTTCTATAAAAACCGAGAAAATCCTAACCTGTATCGCAATTCTATAGTGTGGTATATCGTTTTGGGTATTATATTCCTAACTTTTCCTTATTGGATGGGGAAAATAGGTGATGTCTCACAGATATACTCCCTGCAACTCATCGCTCATGGGGACTATCTGATAAAGCGTATAGGGAATGTGCTGCTCTTCTTTGCCTTCTTTATGATTCTTCGTAATGTGATTACTTCCAAAACATTACAGAAAATAGGACAAAATACGCTTTCAGTATATATTATTCACTATGTGATCCTCTATGGGAGCTTTACAGGAATAGGGCTTTATCGCTACTTCCATAATCAACTCACCCCATGGCAAGCTATAATAGGAGCTATTCTCTTTGTATTGGTAACCATATTGCTTACCTTTTTGTATCTTAGCAAGGAGACTTTTATAGATGAAAAAATAGATCTTATAAAAGCAAAAATCTACCAAGTTTTCAAGAAAATAGGAATGCTTTTTGTAAAACAGAAATACTAAAACAATGACGGAAGAACAACGATTACTCACTTATTTAGAAGACTTTATTACCCAGGAGCGCAAGGAGCGGTTTACTGAGATTCTTGCCAATAGAACCCAGCACTTTACCGTAGCCATAGAGGATGTTTTCCAAATGCACAATGCTAGTGCTGTGATTCGTACTTGTGAGGTTTTCGGTGTACAGACAGCCCATATGATAGAGGAGAAATATGGCAAACGCTTGGATGCCAAAATAGCTATGGGTGCCGAGAAATGGGTAACCACTCAACGATATGCTGAGGTGCAACCTTGTATAGATACCCTAAGAGCACAGGGTTACCAGATTGTAGCGACCCTGCCTGCTCCTACGGCGGTACCCCTGCAAGAGTTTGATATAACCCCCAAAAGTGCATTCTTCTTCGGAACAGAGAGGGATGGTCTTTCCCAACAGGTAATCTCCCAAGCCGATGCTTACTTGACCATTCCAATGGTTGGCTTCACTGAGAGCCTTAATATCTCTGTCAGTGTGGCTATCATTCTCCAATACCTGACTACCAAGCTACGCGCTTCAGATCTCAATTGGCAACTTTCTGAAGAGGAGCAGCTATTATTGCGCTTACAATGGACAAAAAATTCCATTCGTAGCCTTACCGATGTGTTATCTCGTTATTATTCTCTCAAATAATTATGGCAAAGAAATACTATACTGTATGGGAAGGTTATAATATAGGTGTCTTTTCCTCTTGGGAGGAGTGTAAGAAGAATATATCTGGCTATCCAACCGCCAAATATAAGTCTTTTCCTACCAAAGAGCAAGCTCAAAAGGCACTCAATGAGAACTATTGGGAGCACGTAGGGAAGAAAAATACACCTGCTCCACTACTGACGAGTGGAACAGCGCCTTATGATACCCATAGCATTGCTGTAGATGCGGCTTGTAGTGGCAACCCAGGTACTATGTATTATCGTGCCATAGACCTTTCCACAGGGACGGTCTATTTCTCTCAAGGTCCTTTTTTAAGGGCTACCAATAATATAGGAGAGTTCTTGGCCATAGTGCATGCCTTGGCACAGTTATCCCTCTCTGGGGATACTCGTACGATCTATTCTGACAGTAAGATAGCTATCTCGTGGGTAAAACAAAAGAGATGCAAGACAAAACTTCCTTTGGAAGCCGCCAATAAGAAAGTATTTGAGTTGATAGAACGTGCTGAAAAATGGCTGCATAACCATACTTATAGCAATCCCATTCTCAAGTGGGAGACCCAACTTTGGGGGGAAATCCCCGCTGATTACGGTAATAAAAAATAATGAGCCAATTAGCAAATTTGCTAATTGACTCATTGATTCATTGACAAATAGGCTTATTTATTCAGTTTTCTAAGCCATTGGTTCATATCTACTTCTTTGAGAATAAGTTCTCTAAGGGCAGAAATAGGTACACGTTGTTGCTCCATGGTATCGCGGTGACGTAGGGTAACGGTGTTATCCTCCTTGGATTGGTGATCCACTGTGATACAGAAGGGAGTACCTACGGCATCCTGCCTGCGATAACGACGACCTATTGCATCTTTCTCATCATAAGCTACATTAAAGTCATATTTCAGATCATTGAAGATTTGCAAAGCAAGCTCAGGTAACTCATCTTTCTTGAGCAAAGGCAATACCGCTACTTTGGTAGGGGCAAGTACGAAAGGTAAGCGCAATACAGTACGTGTTTCCCCATCCTCAAGGGTTTCTTCTTGTAGACTGTGGGAGAAGATAGCCAAGAATAAGCGGTCAAGCCCGACAGATGTCTCCAATACATAGGGAACATAACTCCTATTTTCTTCAGGGTCAAAATATTGTAGTTTCTTACCGGAATATTTCTCATGGTTGCCCAAGTCAAAATCAGTACGAGAGTGAATACCTTCTAATTCCTTGAACCCGAATGGGAAGCGGAACTCTATATCACAAGCTGCATCGGCATAGTGTGCCAATTTCTCATGGTCATGGAAGCGGTAGTTTTCAGCTCCCAAGCCCAAAGAAAGATGCCAATTGAGGCGGGTTTTTTTCCAGTGTTCGTACCATTCTTGTTGGGTACCAGGCTTGATAAAGAACTGCATTTCCATTTGTTCGAACTCACGCATACGGAAGATAAACTGACGAGCCACAATCTCATTGCGGAAAGCCTTTCCTGTTTGAGCAATTCCAAAAGGAATTTTCATACGTCCTGTCTTCTGTACATTGGAGAAGTTTACAAAAATCCCTTGTGCAGTCTCTGGGCGTAGGTACAAGTCCATAGCCCCCTCGGAGGTAGCGCCGAGCTTGGTGCCGAACATGAGGTTGAATTGCTTTACCTCTGTCCAGTTCTTAGTACCAGAGATAGGACATACGATGTCCAATTCTTCAATAAGAGCTTTTACATCGGCTAAGTCCTCTCGCTCTAGGGATTTACCCAAGCGGTGTAGGATAGCCTCTGCTCTCTGCTTGTACTCAATCACTTTGGGATTGGTAGAGAGAAATTGTTCTTTGTCAAAGGCTTCACCAAAGCGTTTTTGAGCCTTGGCAACCTCTTTTTCTATTTTGTCCTCTATCTTGGCTACGTAGTCCTCCACCAATGTATCGGCACGGTAGCGCTTTTTAGAATCCTTGTTGTCAATAAGAGGGTCATTGAAGGCATCCACATGTCCTGAAGCCTTCCAAGTGGTGGGGTGCATGAAGATAGCTGCATCTATCCCTACGATGTTTTCATGGAGTTGTACCATTGCTTTCCACCAGTATTCACGTAGGTTTTTCTTAAGTTCCACACCATTCTGTGCGTAATCATATACGGCACTTAGCCCGTCATAGATCTCACTTGAAGGGAAAATATAACCATATTCCTTGGCGTGTGAGATTACTTTCTTGAAAATGTCTTCTTGATTTGCCATAGTTCTGAATTAATGAAGTGCAAAAATAGTAAAAAATATCTTTGGTTCTATGATTTTTAAAAATAAATTACCTTTTAGGATATTCCTCCCATTGGGGAAAGTCAAATTGTAGCTGTACCCATTGGGGCTGCTCCTCCTCAATAGTAGGGTAGTTGAAGTGGCTAAGTGATACGCCTAAGAGTCGTACTGACTCTCGCAATCGTTCCTGATAAAGTAGCTCGGTGATAACCTTATAGATAGTGGCACTATCCCCCACAAAATCAATCAGGGTACGACTGCGGGTTTGTTGCTTGAAATCACTATACTTGAGCTTGAGGGTAATGGTTTTGGCAAGTAGTTTCTTCTTGGTAAGTCGCTGAGTAACCTCCTCACAAAGTCTCTGAAGGGGTTCTTGCATAAAAACCTCACTGGAGATATTCGTCTCAAAAGTATGTTCTACCCCTATGGACTTTACCAAGCGGAAAGGCTGAACAGGACTTAGGTGTATCCCTCGGGCTATCTGGTAGAAATAATCCCCGTTGTTTCCAAAATAGGCTTGTAGCTCCTCAAGGCTTCGGGTACGTAGGTCGGCTCCTGTGAAAATACCCTTTTGGTACATCTTCTGAGCAGTTACCTTACCTATACCATAGAATTTCTTAATGTCCAAGTCGGCCAAGAAGTCCAATACCTCCTCAGGAGAGACTGTCTTTTGCCCGTTAGGTTTGTTGTAATCGCTAGCAATCTTAGCGATAAACTTATTGACAGAGATACCCGCCGAGGCAGTAAGTCCTGTTTGCTGAAATATCTTAGTCCGTATCTCTTGTGCGATAAGGGTTGCCGAGGGAATATTCATTTTGTTAGTGGTTACATCAAGATAGGCTTCGTCAAGGGAGAGGGGCTCCACAAGATCGGTATATTCGTAGAAGATAGCGCGAATCTGCATAGAGACTTCTCGGTATCTATCAAAGCGAGGTTTGACAAAAATAAGCTGTGGACACAGCTGTCGTGCTGTAGCCCCAGCCATGGCACTACGTACCCCATAGCGGCGAGCCTCATAGCTGGCAGCAGCTACCACCCCTCGTGCCCCTTCGCCCCCCACAGCGATCGCTTTTCCCCTAAGTGAGGGATCATCATGCTGCTCCACCGAAGCAAAGAAAGCATCCATATCAATATGAATAATCTTGCGTTCCATTGGGACAAAGGTAGTGATTTTTTTATTATAGCTATATTTTATGTTGGCACATTTCTTGCTGCTATTTCTTAAAATAGTACCTTATGAATAGAGGAATAAAAATACTACTCATCTTATTTTTTGTGAATATTTCCTTTTTACAAGCAAGTGAATGTTATTATTATCATACACCTACAACCTATGAGGTGATAAATGAAGGCGGCAAGGCCTATTGGGTAACTATTGTCCGAGATCCTAATGGGATTAGTTTGGTGAGTTATAACAAGAAATTGCTTCCCAATGTAGGAAGAAAGGCACGCTTTGTAACCATGGATGACCAGATGCGTTACATGGTAATTGCTGATGAAAATTGGTATTACTTCATCAATAATTATGCTTTAGATGATAAAGAAAAAATACCTATAAGGGCATTTTCCGCCAAGAATGTAGCACATTTTGGACAGCGTACTTTTCGTATAGGGGGACAGTGGTATAGAGTATCATTTGACCCGTATCACAAGCAAAATAAGTTCAAAAAGGAGGCTGTAGAGGGATTGCCTAAGGAGGTAACTGTGATGTCAAGTTTTAGGAACAAATGGTTCTTAGTAAAAGGGGATACAGGGGTATTTCTCTATAAGGAGGAACTGCATAACAGTGCAGATGAGTACCTACAAAAGATAGAGGGATTAGATCCCAAAACCGTACAATTCAAGGAGAGGAGAAATGTTAATTTTCTCTATGATGAAGACACTTTTTATACAACAGATGATGCCTTTAATCTGAAAGATCATTCTCAGAGTTTTCAATTATTGAATATAGGGAATCACAAGTATACAGAGGCTACTTTTGGCAGCTATGGGCTATGGGAAGAGCTGTTGGATTTTCACGATGGAAGAATATGGTTTTATTGGTGGCAGGGGATAACTTCAATAAAAGGTCAAAAAGTCTATTTCTACCCACATGAGAATTTTGTATATTTGCCACAAATGAACTTGGTAAGAAGGGGAGCTGATGAGTATTTTACCAATTATAAGAGAATAGCATGGAAAGAAAAAGCAGTAGATATGTCGGCAGTGAAGGATATAAATCACCTGAAATATATAAAAGATAAAGGGTATTATTATGATGGTATAGACTACTATCAGATGAATTATAGTCCTGAAAAACTGACGGTTATAGCTATTGACTCACTGAGCAAAGCAATAATGGAAGACAAAAATTATAAGACACCTTATTCTTATCAGCATTCATTGGTGCCTTTTGTGGTTCGGGATCACAAGATTATTCGTTACCAAAAGGACAATAGAGGCAACTATAGTGTTATAGGGGCGCTTCCTGTGACCTCTGAAATAAAGGACTTAAAGTTGTGTTTTGCAACCAAGGATAAACTACTGATAGAGGACAAGATAATAGACAATAGTTGTGATTTCGAGACCATGAGCTTTGTCGGCTCTACGGTAGATGTCATTTCTCCCTGTGATGGAGGAAAAGGACAAGTACCTATTGTGATAGAATATAACTATTTTTTCAAAGATAAAAATGGGGTTTATCAGTATCATACAGGAAAGGATACATTAGAAAAGTTGTCATATGACCCTAAATCCTTTACCGAAGAAAGTTTATTAAAACTGCTCCATAAGAAAAAGTAGGATTGCTAAAAAAGAGGATGCTTTCTATTGATTTTCCTTTTGGAAAGTCGTATCTTTGCAGGATGTAAAAGAAGAAAAAGGAGTATCAATATAAATACATTATTATATAGTTTAAAATATGGAAGTTCAGATAAAGGATAATAAGATTTTTGCACCATTGAAAGATAAATGGTTAGTATTGAAACCTGAAGAAAAAGTACGTCAAGAATATATCTGTCGTTTGGTCAATTCTTATGGATTTGACTTAAATCAAATGGAGCAGGAAAAACAAGTAAATAATTCTCAGCGAGGGCAAGGACGCTCTATGGCTGATATTGTTATATATAAGAATGAAGCGGATAAATTGGCTTCAAGAAGCCCTGTGATTGTAGTGGAATGTAAGGCGGAACATATTACCATTCGGGAAGAAGACTATTTCCAAGGGTATAACTATGCTTCTTGGGCAGGGGCAGATTTTTTTGTAACAACTAATTTAAAAGAAACTCGTATATTTAAAGTGATCAAAGGTCACGTACCTAAGCGACTTGATGAGGTCGTTAATATTCCTACAGCACAAGAGGTTAAGGATGAGAAAAAGATAAATGAGCTTCTAAGAAAGACTAAAGCTTTCACTCGTGATGAGTTTTCTAAACTACTTTTTAAATGTCATAATATCATTAGGAATAACGACAAGCTCTCTCCTGAAGCCGCTTTTGATGAGATCAGTAAGATCCTTTTTATCAAGATAAGATATGAAAGGAAAAATTCTGATAATCAAATTTTTTCGTTAGATGCCTTTAAGGCTGATAAAGAAAGTTATGAAAAATATAAGCCTAAAGATGGTAAGGATTTTTATCAATTCTTATTTGAACAAACCAAAGAAGATTTTAGAGATGATGACTTATTTGAACCTACTGAAATTATTAGAATACGAGAGAATAGTTTCGAGGCTATTGTAAAGGAATTGGAAATATACAATCTTTCTACCACTTCTGATGATGTCAAAGGTATTGCTTTTGAGGAATTCTTAGGGAAAACTTTTAGAGGAGAATTAGGGCAATTTTTTACACCAAGAACTATAGTTGATTTTATGGTGGAGGTCTTAGACCCTAAGGAGGGGGAGGCCATTTGTGATCCTTGCTGTGGTTCAGGAGGATTCCTTATAAAGGCTTTTGAGTATGTCCGCTCTAAAATAGAGAGGGAAATTCAAAGAGAAAAAGAAAAAATTAAGCAAGAGTATTATACAGAAACTTATGAAAAACTGTCAGAAGCAGAAAAAAGAAAAGTAGATGAGAAAGTGAATAATTTCTTTTGGCAGCTGAATGAGGAACTTAATATTAATAATGAAAAAAGTAGAATTAGGGAGTTGAGTTATGATTGTATTTTTGGCACTGATGCTAACCCAAGGATGGGACGTACTGCGAAAATGAATATGATCATGCATGGTGATGGACATGGAGGGGTACATCACAACGACGGATTACTCAATGTAAATGGTATCTTTGAGAATAGATTCGATGTTATAATAACTAATCCCCCTTTTGGAGCACGTGTAGAGAAATCCTTAAAAATTACAGAAGCCGATAAGTATACCGATCAGGAGCGTATTAGGAAATATCAACATAGATATGGACAAGACTATGATAGGGCACTCCAACAGGTAAATAATAATATAGGAAAACCACTGTTGAGTCTCTATAAGTTAGGAAAAATGAGCGCCTTAACCGAAGTACTCTTTATTGAAAGATGTCTAAATTTACTCAAACCAGGGGGGAGAATGGGAATTGTACTCCCTGAGGGAGTCTTAAATAATAGTAATTTGCAAAAAGTAAGAGATTTTGTAGAGAGTAAGGCAAAAATATTATTGATTGTTTCCATTCCTCAAGATGTTTTTATGGCCAGTGGAGCTACAGTGAAACCCAGTTTGTTATTCTTTAAAAAATTTACAGAAGAAGAAGCCTTACAATATGCCACTATTGAAAATACAGCTATAAGAGAAACAAATGAAAGGTACTTTGATCAAATAAGAGAAATCCAAGAAAAATTGACCCAAAGAGGAAAAGAAGCCCCTACTCAGAAGGAAAAAAAGCAATTGAAAACGACTCTTAAAGGGATAGAAACCAAAAAGGAAGGAGAAATAAAAGCAATCATAAAAGAAAAATTTAATTATGAGATAGCTATTGCAGAAGTAGAAAAAGCAGGCATTAGTACTACAGGAGCTAAGATAGAAAATGAATTAGAACCTCTATCCAAGGATTTTAGAGAATATGCTACTGAAAATCAGCTTTGGGGAAAAATAGTAAGACGAGTCAAATATGATATAGAAGAAGGAGATATTTATCGTACCCAAACAACCTATTCTGGAGTAGGAGAGCCTGAAATTTTTTATTCAAAAAAGAGCGTATGAAGGTTATAGGAAAATTAAAGTTCGTTTCATTTGAAAATATAGAGAGTTGGAGTGCTTATAACATCTTAGAAAAAGGTTTAACATTCTCCAATAGATATAAATTAGTTAAGATAAAATCTTTTCTTTCAAGAAATAAAACACCTATAAAGATTGAAGAAAATACTTATTACAAGCGACTTACGATTAAAATAAATGGAGGCGGGGTTTTTCTAAGAGATGAAGTAAAAGGAGAAAAAATTGGTACAAAAAACCAATTTCTTATCAGAGGAGGACAATTTTTATTGTCAAAAATTGATGCAAGAAATGGAGCTTTTGGTGTTGTGCCAGAAGGACTTGATAGAGGAATAATAACAGGTAATTTTTGGACTTTTGATGTTGATTATAATCTCATCAATCCATATTTTTTACAATTAATCACAAAAACAAAACAATTTCAAGACTTAAGCCAATCAGCAAGTGTTGGCACAACAAATAGAAACTATTTACAAGAAGAATCTTTTTTAAATTTTTCTATACCCCTTCCTCCTTTATCCGAGCAAGAAACCATTGTAAAAAACTATTACGATAAAATAACTCAAGCTACAACTTATGAGCAACAAGCTGAAACCTTAGAAAAAAACATTGAAAGCTATCTGTTTGAGAGTTTAGGAATAGAACAAAAAACTGAAGGAAAAACAAAAAAAAAAGGATTACAATTTGTTGAATTCTATAAAATGGACTTTTGGGGAGTAGATTACAACTTCTCATCTTCAGATAAATTCTTTGAATCTGTGAAATTTGAAAATACAAAATTGAAGAATGTAGCTTTGATAAACCCAATAACTTATTTTCCTAATGATGAAAATCTTTCAATATCTTTTATTCCAATGGAATGTATTTCTGATAAAGAAGGAAAAGTTATTGAGCAAAGAGAAAGATTAATAAAAGAAAGCAAAGGATATACAAAGTTTCAAAATGGAGATTTGCTTTGGGCTAGAATTACACCTTGTATGCAGAACGGAAAGTCTGCAATTGTCTCAAATTTAAAAAATGGGTATGGTGTTGGTTCTACAGAATATCACGTTATAAGACAGAAAAACACAGAGGTTGAATTGAAATATATTTATAATATACTGAGAATGAATGCTGTTTTACAAAAAGCAATGTCTTTTTTTACAGGATCAGCTGGGCAACAGAGAGTGCCAAGAACATTTTTAGAAGAACTTACAATTCCTATTCCTCCTAAGGAAACTCAACAAGCTATTATAAACCAAATAGATACATATAAAAATGAAATAAAGATCTTACGAGAACGAGCAACACTCCTAAAACAACAAGCAGAACAAGAATTTGAACAAACTATATTCAACTAAATTATGAGAATCAAAGAAATTAAAATAGCCAATAAAGCCTTTAAAAACCTTGATATTTCATTAGAGAACAACACATCTGGGGTAATGGCTTTTATAGGAAATAATGGCAGTGGAAAAAGTAATTTGTTAGAAGCTATAAGTGCTATTTTTAAGCATTTGTACGACAAGAAAGAAAAGGATATCCCTTTTAATTTTTCATTAACCTATACAATAGGAAGTAGTGAGGATATAGTCAAAATTACCAAAAAGGGCTCTTCTGTTACCACAGAAATAAATAGCCAATCAAAATCTGACCCTTATAACTATCTTCCTAAACAAATTGTAGCTATCTATAGTGGTGAAGAAGATAGATTGTGGAAAAAATATTATTTGCCTACCTATCAAGAATACATTACAAAAATAGGAGTTGAAACCTATAATAATATGCCAAAAATGTTGTATATCAATAAGTTTTATTGGCATATCTCTCTGTTGTGTTTGTTGTTAAATCAGTTCAATAACTCAGAGGATACTTTTTGTAGTGAAATCTTAGGAGTAGAAAATACTAACTCTATTAAGTTTTCTTTTAATAAAGCGAACTATAAAAATTATAAAGATAGTATTGTTAAGCAATTTATCAGTAAAATAGATAGAAAACAAGAGTACACCTTAGAAGAGTTGAGAACAATTATTGAACAAGAAGGATATACTCTTATAGATATTTACAAATTCTTCTATATTGCTTTTACGCCCGCTGACCAAAAAATGCTTCAAGACATTGTTATAAAATACAACAATGAAAACTTAGAAATAGAAGATTTTAGTGAGGGAGAAAAGAAAATGATACTCATCAAAGCAGCTTTAGAATTTGCTGCACAAGAGGATAGTTTGTTTATCCTTGATGAACCCGATGCCCACATACATCTTAGCAATAAAATGCAAATCAGAAAAGTGTTAGAAGAGTATGAACAAAATAGACAAGTGATCATTACTACCCATTCACCTACCTTAACCGATTGCTTAGACAATGAATCTATTTATATGCTTGATAGAGGAAAACTTATCTCTGCTGAAAAGCAAAAAGTTTTAGAAAGTATCTCTGGAGAATTTTGGAATAGATTCCAACAAAACACATTTATTTCTTCCAAAAGTCCCATTATACTATTAGTAGAAGGTAAATTAGATAAAATACATATCAATAACGCTTATAAAGCACTGAAAGAAGAGTATTCAGATTTGAGATTTGATATTTTTGATATGGAAGGTCTTGAAAATATTAAACCTTTTTTATCTAGTTTATATTTATCTGATTTTCAGAAAGATAAATTATGTATTGGTGTTTATGACAATGATATTGCAGGAGAAAAAGCCTATGGGCAATTCAAAAAAATTGAAGATAGGAAATTTAAAGAAGTAAATGAAAATAATGACAAAAGGAATTTATTCTATTTTGTTACAAGGTTACCTAAGCCAGAAGGAATTACTTGTGAATGCACTATTGAAACAATGTATGAATATACTAAATGGGAAGAAGCTTATCAGCAAGCTATAGTAGAACTATCAAATCAAAATAGAGGTACATCAATAATAGATTATTCTAAAAATGTATTGAACAAAGCAAAAGATATTATTGCAGAAAACTCTAATAGCTTTGTAAAAGAAGATTTTAAGAACTTTAGAAAGCTATTTGATTTAATCAAAGAGATTGCTCAATATGCAAAAACTTTAAAAGATAATACAATTACCAACAAAAAACCTAAAAATACAGAATCTAATACTCCTAAGTCTATTCTACAAGCAAATGTTTTACCTCGAAATACTATAGAGGTGATTTTAAAAACACAGAATGTAGATGCATTAGCTTGGTATAATATCCAAACTGGTGAAATTACATTAAAGAAGGGAAGTAAATTAGCTTTGGAAGTCGTTGATAGCTATAAGAAACAAGAAAAACAAAGGCTTAAAGAGTTAAGGAAAATTGCAGAACAAACAGAAAATAACTACATTCTTAAGGAGGATAAAAAATGTAGGTCTGTATCAGGTGCTGCTTGTTTTACATTAGGTAGAACTGCTAATGGTTGGAAAGAATGGATAATTAAAGAAAATAATAATCTTTTAGATGCAATCCGTATTAAAGAATAGTTTTATCCAACTCTATTCCATATTCAGCAGCTACTTTATTAATCATAATATTAAAGTTCTCACACTCTTCAAAAGGGGTGTTATGGCTTTCTATTTCTCGATATATTATGCTAATTGTGGCGTTATTTCTATAGGAGGGAGCTCTTCTATATTTATGATGAGAACCTCTAAAGATTCAATGAAGGAGATGATAGTTCTTAGTTTTTCTCTGTTAGAAGTAGCAAAGGTTATGGCAGTTTCTATATAGTAGAGGTAAGAAGAAAAAAACAAAAAAATCACTACCTATATGATAGTGATTGCGCTCGTACTCGGAGCGGGACTTGAACCCGCACAGGCATTGCTGCCCACTGGATTTTAAGTCCAGCGTGTCTACCGATTCCACCATCCGAGCTTTTTTATGATAGACATAAAAAAAGAGCGAAAAACGGGGTTCGAACCCGCGACCTCAACCTTGGCAAGGTTGCGCTCTACCAACTGAGCTATTTTCGCAATTCATATCTTTCTAAGACGGTGCAAAGATACTGCTTTTTTCCAAACCGGCAAAGAAAAAATGAACTTTTTTTGAAAAAAATGATATAATTTCAATAAGTATCTGACTACAAGTAAATTATATATCTATTGTATTTCTTATCATTAGTCACTATTTATGATTCTTCTTATAGAGAACCCTGCCAGTACCAAGTAAAACAAACACAACCCCCACATACCTGCCCAGTAGGGGAGTATGGTGGAGAGGCTGGCGCCCATTTGGGTGATAGAAACAAAGCCTTTAGCCCCCAAGGTGGTAGGAACTATATAGGAGAAGGCATGTAACCACTCTGGCATGGCTACCGTAGGCCATGAAAAACCAGTGAGCATCACCGAAGGCAACGAAGTGTACATGATGAGCATAATGGCATCTTCCCTACGGCGAAGAAAACCCAGCAAGCAAAGCCCCATAAACACAATAGAAAGGATAAAAGGCACCATGAATACCATTGTGCTGAGAATGGAACTGCGCACAGGGATACCAAACAGAGGCATTACAATACACAAGATAATGAGCAAGATAGCCATAGCGAGTGCCAAATAAGTGGTGGCCTTACCCATTACAATAGGGAGTGCCCCCCAGAAACTATTGGAATTAGGATATATCTTGCGTAGCTTTTTGCTTTCACGCATACTCCCCCCCAATATACCTACCGATGTAAGGATAGTTGTCTGGAAGATAATCACCAAGACCACAGGGATAAGGAAGGTAGCATACCCTGAAGAAGGGTTATATAGGCTTACCACTTTGGCACTTACAGGCATCGCCTCATCACGAACTTGAGAGGGGAGTTTGCCCTGTGCGGAAGTACGCTTCATCTCTACCCCAGCATTAAGGTAGGTAGCCGAGACTTTTGCAGCAGTAAGTACCTGCTTGTAATAGAGCATATAGGAAGCATCAGCATATACGGAAATAGAGGGCTGTTCACCACGTTGTAGGTCTCGGGAAAAACTGCTAGGAATGACAATAATTCCACGTATTTGCTCTTGCTGAAAGGCTTTTTGGGCTTCAGAGAGGTT
>ERZ773077.1088-NODE-1088-length-19314-cov-9.833896_pt1 | contig 19314 bp, 20 predicted proteins | sample MGYA00580612_ERZ773077 | MGnify/ENA primary metagenome ERZ773077 (study PRJEB29015, sample SAMEA2737971) | human oral metagenome | biome: human oral; feature: human-associated habitat; material: dental | place: China | collected 2021 ...
TTAGATCTACAAAGAAAGTCCACATATTGTAGAAGTCATATACATAGAGGAAGTGACGGTTATCCTCGTCCATCACTGATTCCAAGATGGTATCAGCCATTACAGGAGTATCTCCTTCAGTATCAAAGAGGCTGAACTCTTCTCCTTGGTTCCAGTCTTCATCACTCTTGTAGAAAGAGGCCATTTCTTCCCCATTGAAGCCAAAGGATTTTGAGATACATTTGTGAAAATCCTCCAAGCTGATATGGCTTTCCACTTCTATATCACGGAATACATCGGTATCCACGTCTAAAATTACTCTAAAACGATATATCATAATGAATGTTTTCTAAGATTCTTTGTTGTAAAAAGTGTTATACATGTCCTTGTATTTCTCAAGGATAATACGGCGCTTGAGTTTCAGGGTAGGGGTGAGGTGTCCTGCATCTATACTCCACTCATCAGGGGTAAGAGCAAATACTTTCACTTGCTCCCACTTACCTAATCGCTTATTGATACGCTCTATTTCTTGTTCTATACGCTCATATACACGCTTGTCCTTGGCAAGGGCTTCATTGCTCAAGGTTTCACTGACCCCATGTCGCTTGAGCCATTCACGAACAAAGGCAAAATTAGGCTGGATAAAGGCTGCTGGCATCTTTTCTCCTTCACCTACTACCATGGCTTGTTCTATAAAGCGAGATTGTTTGAGCTTGTTTTCTATATATTGAGGAGCAATGTACTTACCTCCAGAGGTCTTGAACATCTCTTTTTTGCGGTCGGTAATGGTTAGGAAGCCTTCTTCATCTAGTATGCCTATGTCTCCTGTATGGAAGAACCCATCTTGGTCAATGGCTGCATGGGTTTGCTCTTCATTTTTGTAATAACCTAGCATGACATTAGCCCCTTTGCAGAGAATTTCTCCATCTTCAGCTATCTTTACCTCAATATTATCAATAGGTTTTCCTATGGTACCCACTTTCCAGAGATGCCCTTTTTTGCAATTAACCGAGATCACAGGCGCTGTTTCAGTAAGACCATAGCCTTCCCAGATAGGAATGCCTGCAGCGGAGAATACCCTAACTAAGCGTGGTTGTAGTGCTGCACTTCCACAAATCATCTGTAAGTGTCCGCCCAATGCCTTTTTCCATTTGGAGAAAATGAGTTTGCGGGCTACCTTGAGTTGCATGTCGTACCACCATCCATTTTTTCCATAGGGTTCATATCGGTATCCCAATCGTAATGCCCAGAAGAATAAGGTCTTAGCAATGCCAGAGAGTGCAATTCCCTTGCTGTAGATACTGTCAAATACCTTTTCAACCACACGAGGTACCACAGTAATGAGTCGAGGCTTTACTTCTCCTATGTTAACAGCTACCTTTTCAAAGGATTCGGCAAAGTGCAAGCGGATACCATTATATTGGTATAGGTAAGTGAGCATCCTCTCAAAGATATGACATACAGGCAAAAAGCTGAGACAAACATCTCCTGCTTTTACAGGGACTCTCGAATGACAATTCTTTATATTACTCAAGATATTATCATGGGAGAGCATCACTCCCTTAGGTTTTCCAGTAGTACCCGAAGTATAGATAATAGTGGCCATATCTGTAGGCTGTATCTGTGCTTTAAGAGCTTCCACCTGTGGTTGGTTTTCAGTATCTTCCCCTTTGGAGAGGATTTCCTGCCAATCACGTACATTTGCAATGGAGTCAAAGGAAAATATCTCTTCTAAAGTAGGTACTTCTGAGGTGATACTTGAGACCTTATCCCATAAGTCCTTATCCGAAACAAAGCAATATTTTATCTCTGCATGGTTAAAAATGTATATATAATCTTCTTTAGGTATCGTAGGGTAGATAGGTACATTATGTGCGCCAATCTGCATGATCGCCATATCTAAGATGTGCCACTCAGTACGATTGTTGGAGGAGACCATAGCAATCTTCTCCTTAGGTTTTACTCCCAAGCGTAACAAAGCACGGCTTACTTGGTTGATCCTCTCCACATACTCCTTGGAAGAGAGAGGAACCCATTTTTCATTATATTTTGTAACTAATGCGTTTTCAATAGGATACTTTTCTAATTGATAAGCTGGAATATCAAACAAACGAGTTACGTCTTTCATTTAAATCTAATTTTTAGTGCATCTATTCTTGTGGCAAAGTTACAAAAAATAATTATTAATTGTTAATGCTTACTCATTAATTAACGAAGTTTGTTGTAAGTGGTTCATTTAAAGGAAGTAAAAAGCAAAAAGTAGGAACTGTAAACATTAATTATTGGTCATCAGTCATTAATAAAATAGACAATTAACCATTGTTCTATTTTTGTTGAAAAATAAAATTTCTATTCCACAAGGCAGAGAGAAGAATCATGAAAGAGCGTAAGATCAGTTCTTTAGCTTTTTGCTTTTGTGAATTTTTCTCTTAGGAAAGATATCGGAATAACCTCAAGCAGGAGGGGAGTATTTTCCTTATCAAAAAAAGCATGTATTTTTGCGTCAGATTTCAAGTGTGTATTGTAAAAATCTAAATGCTTAAAAATTAAAGATATGGAAAATATTTCTCCACAAACTATTGAATCTGTAGTGATGCCACGTCCCATTTCTTCCCTTGAGAAAGGCAAGATTCCTCCCCAAAATTTGGAACTGGAGGAGGCTGTTCTCGGTGGCATGCTCGTAGATAAGCGTGGGGTAGATGAGGTGATTGATATTCTTTCCGATGAGGCTTTTTATGTACCTGCTCACCAGAAGATATATGCAGCTATTGATAAGTTATTCAAGGAATCAAAGCCTATAGATATGCTGACCGTTCGTGAGCAATTGCTTAAGGATGGAACTCTTAAGGAAGTAGGTGGGGCTGCTTATTTGGTTCATCTGACAGAAAAAGTGTCATCTTCCGCCCATATCGAATACTATGCACGTATTCTCATGCAGAAGTATATCCAGCGTAGGCTCATTAAGATGTCCAATGAGGTTATAGAAGAGGCTTATAATGATGAAACGGATGCTATGAATCTTTTGGATAGTGCAGAGGAGAAGCTCTTTTCTATCTCTCAAGGGAATATTACTCGTACTTCGGAGTCGGCTTTTGACTTGGTCAAACAGGCGATTAACAAGATAGAAGAGTTATATAATAGGAAAGAGGAGTTCAGTGGTATTCCTTCGGGTTTTACCAAAGTAGACGAGCTTACGGCAGGTTGGCAACCTACTGACCTTATTATTGTGGCAGCACGTCCGGCGATGGGGAAAACAGCTTTTACCCTAAGTATGGCGCGTAATATTGCGGTAGATAGCAAGATTCCTGTAGCTTTCTTCTCTTTGGAGATGTCCTCCATTCAGCTCATCACAAGGCTTATCTCGTCCGAGACGGGGATAAGTTCCGATAAGTTGCGTACAGGTAAGCTTACCGAGGAGGATTTTGAGCGCCTTACATACAAGACACAGAGCCTCTTGGAAGCTCCTTTGTATATAGATGATACGCCTTCACTCTCTATCTTTGACCTCAGAGCAAAGGCGCGCAAAATGGTCTCTCAGCATAAGGTGGAAATCATCTTTATAGATTACCTCCAGCTGATGACAGCTAATGCTTCTGGCAAAGGGGTAGGAAACCGTGAGCAGGAAATCTCTACTATCTCTCGTAACCTTAAGGCTTTGGCAAAGGAATTAAATCTACCTATCATTGCCCTTTCTCAGCTTTCACGTAATGTCGAAAGCCGTTTAGGGCACAAGCGTCCCCAACTCTCTGACTTGCGTGAGTCTGGAGCGATAGAGCAGGATGCGGATATTGTAACCTTCCTCTATCGTCCAGAGTATTATAAGTTGGATACATGGGATGATGGATCGGAATCTTCCACAGCCAATCAGGCAGAGTTTATTGTCGCCAAGCACCGTAATGGAGGGTTGGACAATATTCGTTTACAGTTTATTAATGGGGTGTTTAGTAACCTAAGTCCGCTCTTCTCCGGTCAGTCTGCTAGTCAGGGAGGTGTACAATCCTTCTCGTCCAAATTCAACGACCAAGAAGAGGACAGCAAGCCAAGCGCTCCACTACCCAAAGGGGATGTCAATAATGCTTTTGGAGGAGGAAAGCCCGATACCTCTGATGTGCCTTTCTAATCTATTTGATAAGCCTTGCAATCTCTCGGAATTTCTCATGAGTGGAAGTCTTTAGTAGCGCAAATAAAGCGGCTTCTACGCTGATGATTTTCCCTTGTGCTTGGCGGATCATCTTAAGACCTATATTTTTATTTTCTAAAGTACGAGAGGAGACAGCATCGGCAACTACAAAAACTTCATACCCTGCTGCTATCAAATCTACAGTAGTTTGGTAGATGCAAATGTGAGTTTCTATACCAATAAGTAAGACTTGCTTGCGCTTATTTTTCTTAACTTTCTCAACGAAAGCCTCTGTTCCATAAGCCGAGAAAGTGGCTTTGGCAATAGGGGATTCTCCTGAGAGGTGTTCAGCGATAAGTGGTGAGGTAGCTCCTAATTTTTCAGGTGTTTGTTCTACCCATACAATAGGAATATCCAATAGTTGGCAGCCTTGTACAAGGCTGCTACTTTGTTTTAATACCTGCTCGGATTGATAGACGATTTGTGATAATTTTCCTTGAATATCAAGGATAACTAATTGAGTATCATTGATAGATAGCATATATTGGCTTTTTTAAATTAAACAGAACAAAGATAGTAAAAATAGCGCAAATAAGCCCTGATTATCTTTGAAAAAATAAAATTTGTTGAATAGTTGCTTATAACTCTAAAAAGTATTATCTTTGCACACCAAAAGTAAGGGTTATTATCTCTTTTGAAGAAATGGAAGAATGGATTGAAAAAATAGAGAGGTTACTTCCTCTGGTACAGGAATATGTACTTTCTTTAGAAGAGAAAAACAAGGAATTGATGCTTCAAGTAGAGGAGCTAAGAGCTCAGTTGCAAGAGATGACACAACTGAGTCAGCAGCAAGAGCAGAAGTATCAAGCACTGAAGGTAACCCAAGCTCTTTTAGGCAGTGATGAAACTAAAACGGAAGCCAAGCTCAAAATAGGTAGGCTCATTCGTGAAATAGAGCAATGTATTGTACAACTTTCACATGATAAGTAATATTCCAAAGAATGAGTGAAAAGCTACGAATTACCTTGAAAATAGCCGATAGGGTATATCCCCTAAAGATAGATCCTAAGCAGGAAGAAGCCTATCGCCAAGCTGCGGAAAGGATTAACAAACAAATTACATATTTTGAGCAGAATTTTCCTGTAAAAGACCGCCAAGATTCCTTGGCTATGTGTGCCATTTCCTTGGCTACACCGCTCTTTCAGGAGAGCCTTGCTGATGAAAATCAAAAGGAGAAAAATATAGAAAGATTAGAAAAAATACATCAGACTTTAGTAGAAATCAGTAATAACAGATAAAGATTACTGCCTGCAAGAATAGTTTTTTTGGTAAACTCAACAGAAAATAATTCAGAAGAGTGAGTCAAATCACTAAAGCGTGCCGCTTTCACTTGGCGGATACTTGAAGGGTTTGGTAGCTCTAAAATATGCTTTTTAGGAGTTTATTCATATATCCTTCTTGCAGGCTTTTTTGTATAATTATATTTTATTTTATGGACGTAACAATGTTAGTAGTAGGTAGTGCCATTATTGGAATATTTGTAGGAGGCATCTTGGTGTGGTATTCTTTGAAAAAAAGACAAGAGAAATACGCTTTTAAGGTAGTCAAAGATGCCCAAGAGGAATCTCAGAATATTCTAAAACAGGCAAAAGTAGAAGCCGAAAACATTAAAAAAGAAAAAATCTACCAAGCAAAAGAAAAATTCTTAGAACTCAAGGCTGAGCATGAGAAACTTATCTTAGCCAAAGAGAAAAAAATCTCCGAAACAGAGAAACGTATTAAGGACAAAGAATCCTTAGTTTCCAACGAACTTGCCCAGAATAAGAAGCTCAACGAAGAGCTACTTCAGAAGACAGAGGAATGTAACTACCGTATGTCTCTTGTGGATAAGAAACAAGAGGAAGTGGATAAGCTACATAAGAGTCAGGTAAAACAATTAGAAGTTATCTCTGGACTGACTGCTGAAGAGGCCAAAACCCAACTAATAGACTCTCTTAAGAACGAAGCTAAGACCGATGCAATGGCGTATATACAGACCACTATTGAGGAGGCTAAGCTCACTGCTCGTCAAGAGGCACGAAAGATTATTATCAATACTATACAGCGTATAGGAACCGAAGAGGCGATAGACAATTGTGTATCTGTATTCAACCTCGAATCCGATGATGTGAAAGGACGTATTATAGGCCGTGAAGGACGTAATATCCGTGCCTTGGAGGCTGCAACAGGGGTAGAAATCATTGTAGATGATACCCCAGAGGCAATTATCCTTTCTTGCTTTGACTCTGTACGTAGGGAAATAGCACGTCTCTCCTTACATAAGTTGGTAACTGATGGACGTATCCACCCGGCACGTATTGAGGAGGTAGTGGAAAAAACTACCAAACAAGTAGAAGATGAAATTGCTGAGATAGGTAAGCGCACCATTATAGACTTGGGTATCCATGGACTCCATCCAGAACTCATCAAGGCTGTAGGTCGTATGAAATACCGTTCTTCTTATGGGCAAAACCTCTTGCAACACTCTCGTGAAGTGGCACGCCTTTGTGGGTTAATGGCTGCTGAATTGGGACTGAATGTCAAATTGGCTAAGCGTGCAGGACTCTTACATGATATAGGTAAGGTGCCTGAAACAGATACAGAAACACCCCACGCACTCTTGGGGATGGAATGGGCGCAAAAATATGGTGAAAAGCCTGAAGTATGCAATGCAATTGGGGCTCACCATGATGAAATAGAAATGACTTCTCTACTCTCTCCTATAGTACAAGTATGCGATGCTATCTCAGGGGCAAGACCTGGAGCACGCCGACAAGTATTGGATTCCTATATCCAACGACTTAAGGAATTGGAAGATACTGCCTTCTCCTTCCAAGGAGTGAAAAAAGCTTATGCTATACAAGCCGGTCGTGAGCTACGCGTAATTGTAGAAAGTGAAAAGGTATCTGACGAAAAAGCAGCAGAACTTTCCTTTAATCTTTCTCAGAAGATACAGACCGATATGACTTACCCTGGACAGGTAAAAGTAACGGTTATTCGTGAAACAAGAGCTGTAAATATAGCTAAGTAGTGGTTAGTTTTAAAGAAAAATATTTCCAAAAATGTATTTTATTTAGGATAGAAGTTGTATCTTTGCACCGCAAATAATTAGAAAGTGAAGCCCTCTTATTATCTTTTATTTTTGTGTTTAGTAGCTTGTTCTCAGATAGTTCCTTCTCCTAAAAAACTATTGTCGGAAGGAGAGATGGAACAAGTATTCTATGACTTAGCAATACTGAATGCAGCCAAAAGTATAGATGCTTCTTTCTATGAGAAACAGGGGGCAGATATTTCTTCTCTTATTTACGAGAAATATGGAATAGATAGTCTGCTACTGGCTCAGAATATATCTTATTACGCTTCTAACCCTGAAAAATGTAGGCGCATACTCTCACAAGTGGATGCAAGGCTGAAGGTGGAAGATAGTCTATTGCGAAAACAGCAAGCTCCTATATTACCACCTGTGGGAGAACAACCATTGGATTCTTTAGAATAGTATTTTATGGAATGGACATTGGTTACAGCTTCGCACAAAGATTGGATTTCCTTAATATTTGTTCTAATATTAGGGGTTATGGCTTTCATAAAGGCTTATCATGCCTTTCGCTTTAGAGAGTTTTTGAATTTGCTTACCAATAATAAGTATATTATCATATTTAACAAGCGAGAACGTAGTGGAGTTTTCTTTACTACCTCACTATTGGTTGTACAATGGGTGATTTTGAGTATTGCAATATGGAGGATAATGAGATTTTTTCGTATAGAGATCTCTTTTTATGCAGTGCCTGAGCAGTATTTAATAATGATAGGAGTCGCTCTTTTCATATTGCTCAAGATAGCCTTTCAGCGATTGATTAGCTATGTGTTTGATATGGATACTTTTTCACGCTCCTACCTTTTTGTACGCTTGAGTTATTCCAATTATGCAGCTTTGATTTTGGTTTTGTTGCTTTTTGTGAATATCTATGCAATGGAACTTAACATATATATGTTTGCTTTTTCATTAATTGTATTTTTGTATATACAAGTACTTGGCTTGGTGTCATTTGCAAAATTGTACAAGAGTCAATTAGGGGCATATTGGTATTATTTTGTTTTATACCTTTGTGCTTTTGAGATAGCTCCCTATATTTTCATTAACTGGATAATATCTAATCAATAAATAAGAAGACTATGAAAGTGAAAACAATCTTGGTTTCCCAACCAGAGCAATCAGAAAATTCACCTTACCACCAAATCATAGAAAAATACAAAGTGAAAATTGATTTTCGCCCTTTTACAGAAGTACAAGGGGTAACAGGGAAGGACTTGAGAGCTCAAAAGATTGAACTTCAGAATCATACAGCTATTATTCTTACCAGCAAGAATGCTGTGGATCATTTCTTCAGAGTGGCTGAAGAGATGCGTTTCAAAGTGCCTGATACTATGCGTTATTTTTGCCTTTCAGAAGCAATTGCTTTTTATCTGCAAAAATATATAACTTATAGAAAGAGGAAGATATATGTAGGGAAGAAAGATTTTGCCGATTTGCTTCCTTTCTTGAAAAAACATAAGGAAGAAAAATTCTTTTTCCCAACCTCTGAGGTACTTAGTCCTGCCATAGAGAAGTCATTGGACGATTTGAAACTCAACTGGAAACGAGGTATTTTGTTTAAAACAGCTCATGCCGATATTTCCGATTTGAAAGATGTAAAGTACGATGTAATTGCTTTTTTTAGCCCCGCAGGAGTAGAATCTTTGTTTAAGAACTTTTCTGACTTTAAGCAAGGTACTACACGTATAGCTGTTTTCGGAGCTTCTACTTTGAAATCGGCTGAGGAGGCAGGTCTTAAGATAGATATCCAAGCCCCTTTGCCAGATACACCATCTATGACAATGGCGTTGGACAAATACTTAGAAAAAGCCAATAAAAGATAATAAAAGGGTGCATAAGTGCACCCTTTTATGCTAATTATGAGAAAGGATAGAAGGCATCTTCTATATGTTCTAAGTGGTATTCTGTACTGTTTTTTACAATAGAAATAATATCAAAACGTACTTCCAAATCTAGGTTGTGTGTTGTGATATAGTGGTTGGTAGCTTTGGCTAAAAGCTGTATCTTATGTGGATTGACAAAGGAATAAGGTTCACCATAATAGGCTGATTTTCTTGATTTCACCTCTACTATAACAAGTGTGTCTTGATATTGAGCAATGATGTCAATCTCAGCACTTTGCCAATAGTAATTGCGTTCTAGAATAGTATAACCTAAGCTCACTAAGTATTGTACTGCTTCCTCTTCGGATTGCTTTCCAAAATCATTATGTGCTGCCATAAGTATAATTGTTAATTATCAAGTGCTAATTGTCAATTCAAGTATATGTGGTATAGTCATACATGGTATTAATCATTAAAATAGTATTAACAATTAATAATTAACAATTGACAATTAACAAAGACGAATATTTCATGCAAAAAGCCTTGCAAGAGGCTGAAAAAGCCTTTGAAGCGGGCGAGGTGCCCGTAGGGGCTATTATTACTATAAATGAAAAGATTATTGCTAAGGCACATAACCTTACCGAAATGCTCCATGATGTTACAGCTCATGCTGAAATACAAGCGATTACTTCAGCAAGTGAATACCTTGGAGGTAAGTATCTTAAGGATTGTACACTCTATGTAACCCTTGAACCTTGTGTGATGTGTGCAGGCGCCCTCTATTGGAGCCAAATAGGTCGAATTGTCTATGGGGCTTTGGATACCAAGCGGGGGTATCACCTCTATGGCGATCTATTGCACCCACGTACTGAGGTTGTTCAGGGTGTTTTACAGGACGAATGTAGCCAATTGGTTAAGGCTTTCTTCCAGCAAAAGCGGCTCTAGTCTTCTCTTTCCTCTTTCTCGGCACGGGTATAGGCATTGATAATTTCCTTCACCAAGGGGTGTCTTACCACGTCCTTGTCATCTAGCCATAAGGTACCTATTCCTTTGATATTTTTTATGATACGGAGTGCTTCAGAGAGTCCACTGGCAGTTTTTCGGGGTAGGTCTATCTGACCTGGGTCTCCTGTGATGATGAACTTAGCATTTTTCCCCATACGTGTGAGAAACATTTTCATCTGTACATAGGTAGTATTTTGAGCTTCGTCCAAAATAACAAAGGCATTGTCCAAAGTACGACCACGCATGAAGGCCAAGGGGGCAATCTGGATAGTACCATTCTCAATAAAGGAATTGAGCTTATCAAAGGGGATCATATCCATCAGCGCATCATAGAGCGGTTGCATATAGGGATCAAGTTTGTCCTTGAGATCACCAGGGAGGAAACCGAGGTTTTCCCCTGCTTCTACAGCAGGACGAGTGAGGATAATGCGTTTTACTTGCTTGTCCTTTAGAGCCCTTACAGCCAGAGCTACACTGGTGTAGGTCTTACCTGTACCCGCAGGGCCTATGGCAAATACCATATCATTCTTACCGATAAGGTCTAATAATTTCTGTTGGTTAGCTGTCTGAGCACGAATAATTTTTCCCTTTACACCATACACAATAAAGTCCTTATCCAATAGGGTAGAGGGAAGCAAGCCCGTATCTGAGAAGAGAATACGCTCTATACTATTTTTGTCCAAGTGATTGTATTTCTCAAAATGCTGGGTGAGCTGCCCCAATCGTTTTTCAAATTCGTCTAGAAGGGCATCTTCTCCGAATATATGTATTTCGTTACCACGGGCAACGATTTTTATTTTTGGGAAATAGGTCTTCAGCAGTTCAATAGTACTATTCTGTTCTCCGAAGAAAGCCTGCGGATTTACGTCTAAAACAAGGGTTCTTTGATTCAAAGTATGGGTATTATAATTTTAGGTCAAAAGTACGTATTTTTTTTGAAATAGGAGTGTCTTCGCTGAAAAATAATTGTTATTGCTTTATGGATATAAAAAAAAATCATACCTTTGCCCCTCGTTTCAGTGACTTAGTAATTGTAACACACATGAAAGATTTGAATAAAAGCAAAAATAATGAAACCGCTGTGGCTCAGCCTCTTTTGTTTAAGCGACAGAAACGGAATCGGTTATTTTTGTTTTTAACCTTTTTCCTTTTATTGATCATTACCCTTTATACTATATATACAGCCGAGACCTTTGTCCCTTTGCGAAACTATTTAGCTCAAGATAACTATTTGTTTTACTGGATGATATTGGCAGGCTGTGGAGCGGAGATTGTAGCTGGTTCTATGGGTATGGGCTATGGGGTGATCTGTGCGACTATTTTGTTGATGATGAATGTGGATCCACGCGCTATCAGTGGGAGTATTCATGCCTCGGAGACCATTACTTCAGCGGCAGGGAGCATCAGCCACTTTAAGCTCAAAAATATGGATAAGGAGTTGATAAAGAGACTCTTGGTGCCTGCTATTATAGGAACTATATTTGGGGCTTTATTGCTACTTTATCTAGGAGATGAGGGCAGCCGATGGGCTAAATTCACCAAGCCATTTATTGCGATTTATACCATTATCTTAGGGGTGAAGATTCTCTATAATGGTTTTCGAGGAAAGGTGACAAATAAGGAAGTCAAAATCGTACCTTTGGGGCTTTTTGCTGGTTTTGTAGATGCTTTCACAGGAGGGGGATGGGGGCCACTGGTTACTAGTGCCTTTATCAAGAATGGGCATACACCTCGCTATGTGATAGGGGTTTCTACTTTTACCAATTTTGCCATTACAGTAGTCAGTACTATTATCTTTATCACAGTGCCAGAGGCTATTAACTGGCGTATTGCCTTGGGACTTATTATAGGCGGGGTGCTAACAGCGCCTGTATCTGCCTTGGTTACTTCCAAATTGCATACAAGGAAAATTTTCTTTATCATAGGTGCCCTTATTATCTTGATGGGGCTTGCTACTATTTACAAAGCTATTTTTTAAAAACATCTGTCTTATGGATATAACAAAATTAGAGAATGGGATTTATGCACAAATCCATACGGCTAAGGGAGATATGCTCCTTCGCCTAACTTATGAGCAAACCCCCGCTACAGTGGGTAACTTTGTGGCTTTAGCGGAAGGGAAAATGAAGAATAATGCCAAGGAAATAGGCGTACCTTTCTATGATGGACTGAAGTTTCATCGTGTCATTGGCGACTTTATGATACAAGGGGGATGTCCTTTAGGTACCGGAACAGGTACTCCTGGGTATCGCTTTGATGATGAGTTTCACCCCGATCTTAAGCATGACCGTGCAGGGATTCTTTCTATGGCCAACGCGGGACCTAATACCAACGGTAGTCAGTTCTTTATTACCCACCGAGCTACCCCTCACTTGGATAACAAGCATACTGTATTTGGCTATGTAATAGAAGGACAAAATGTAGTAGATACTATTGCTCAGAATGACAAAATAGAGTCTGTCAAGATTATCCGAGTAGGCAAAGAGGCTCAAGAGTGGGATGCCCTTGCTGCTTTTGAGAAGTTTAACGCTGAAAAACAACAACGTATAGAGGCTGAAAAACGCAAACAACAGGAGGCTTTGGCCAAACTTACTGAGGGATTTGACAAAACAGCTTCAGGTCTTTTCTACAAGATTACTGAAAAAGGAAATGGAAAGAAGGCTAAAAAGGGCGATAATGTAGCAGTACATTATACAGGTATGCTCTTGGATGGAAAGGTGTTTGACTCCTCCTTATACCGTGGACAACCGCTTAATTTTACAGTCGGTATAGGTCAGGTGATAGAAGGTTGGGACGAAGGTATCCTTCTGCTCAATGAGGGGGATAAGGCACGCCTTGTAATTCCTTCCGATTTGGCTTATGGAGCCCAAGGCGCAGGGGGTGTAATTCCTCCTCATGCGACTCTTATCTTCGACGTAGAACTCGTTAGAATAAAATAAAAGGTAAAAGGTAAAGAATACGAATCAATAGTTAAAATATTATTTACTAACTTTCTAAGACGCAATAAATTGCGTCTCTACCCTAACGCTGGCTAAGACAACTCCTGATGAGCGTAGTCATCCATAGAGATGCAATTTATTGCGTCTTAACGAATTAGATGATACAGATATTTTTAACTATTGATTCGCATCTATACTAATGAGAATCAACTGTTATAGTCAATCATTTATAGAATAATCGGCTAATTTTAATTTGCTCTTTTTCAAGGGAAAATTGCCTCACATACTCCGCTTTCGCGGACTTTGCCCCTACACCTGCTCATGCTAATTTTTCGTAAACTATTTCTGATCGACTATTATTAGAAGGCACGAGCTGCAAGCTTGCGTCAGCGAGGGGGTTAAAGGACACGAGCTACAAGCTCGCGCCAGCATGGGGACTATTATTAGAAGGCACAAGCTACAAGCTCGCGCCAGCGTGGGGCAACATTTTTGTCCATTAAGTCTAAAAATATGAAAGCACCAAGAGGGTGATAAAGGCAAAGGGAGAAGCGAAAATAAGGCTATCGAGCCTATCGAGCAAGCCCCCATGCCCAGGGAGTATGGTGCCGCTATCCTTTTTGCCTGCCACACGCTTGAACTTAGACTCTACCAAGTCACCCAAGGTGCCCGTTACTACCAATACCGCAGCTACTATTAGCCATTTCCATAGCTCTTTGTTACTATATAGGGAGAGCCATGCTGCGATAAGCAAGGCGCCCACAAGTCCTCCTATGAAGCCCTCCACCGTCTTTTTGGGAGAGACCGAAGGGAAGAGCTTGGTACGGCCTAAGAAACGACCTGAGACATAGGCAAAGCTATCACTTGCCCAGATAATAGCTAAGAGGGCAATCATGGTATGTTGTGCCTCGGAGAAAGCCTCCGAGAAGCGCCACTGGGAAAGTTCCCAAAAGGCAAAGGAGTTGGACAACTCCTGTTCGTTCTTATAAATCTCCCATTTGTAAAGTAGCGATATGAATAAGCAGCCTCCCCCAACATAGAGTAGATTTAAGAGAAATTTCTGCCAAGTCTCGTACTTGACTGTTTCCTTTTTGTAAAGGTAAAATACCAAGTAAATATCGGTAGAGACCACCGCTAAGAGCAGCAAATAGACAAAGAGGTTTCCTCCGAATTCGCTAATGGGAATCAGATAATTAAAGCACCACCAAAGACCTAAGAATATCAGGTAGATAGCACTTCCTGTAAGGCGTACCAATCGCTTGAATTCGAACAGACATACCAGTCCGAAGACAAGGAAAAGGAAGCCAAAGGCCTCTGCATTGGAGAGCATAATAGCTGTAAGGAGCAGGAACACATATATAATACCTGTGATACAGCGCTTTAGTAATTCGTTCATTCGTTAGTATTTAAGTCCTCCAGAAGGAGCAAGTAAGTAGTTCGGTAACAATTTTCACAGAAGATAGAGTCTTTTTCCTCAGGAGGACAGAAAGCTCTAAGGCTACGTATGTTATTAGGGCGTTCCTTATACGTTTGTCGGTTAAGTCCGCCCATAGCATCCATAAGAGAGCGCACAATTTGGCTGATTTTAGCCACTACAATCAGGGTAGAAGGTAGTTCATCCAATCGTTTTTGTCCCAGCTGTCGGGAAGAGAACATAACTGACCCCTCTTCCGCCACAAGGTACTCACAATCAGTTAGAAAGTGAGTCGCTAGCTGGTCATTGGTTATAAAACAATCGGGAAACTCCGCCGAGAGTTGCTCCTCCAATTGTTCGTTATGTGTAAAGACAAAAGTATCTTCTCCCGCTTCAGATACTACCGTTTGGAATACCTTAGGGAGATCTTCTTTTTTCTCTACATATACAAAGATACCTCCCTTATCTTTGAAGTTTTTTACAAAAGCCTCGTCTATGGGGAGCTCTCTTTCAGGTTCACTTATATTTGGATTAGGGCTTGATGCCGCTGAGAATGTTCCTTTGAAAAGTTTTGCAAGCCAATTCATTATTAATTATCAATTATCAATTGTTAATTGTCAATGCTGCCGATGATAATCTTTAAGACAAGAAAACTCCTATGGATCACACGGATTTTCTATACTCGTATAATCATGTAATCATATACCTTCAATGGTTATTTGTTGATAAACAACCATTAACAATAGACAATTAACCATTCATCACTGTTTCAAGGTGTAAAGATAAGCATTTTTGCTGAATATACGAAATATTTTTCCGATTTTTATTTGTTATTAGGAGTTAGAGCAGGTAGAGATATAAAAATTTAGAAAACGAAAATCTCTAATTTCTTAACGCTTTGATTTCTTCATTTCTAAACATTTCTACTATTTTCTATCTACGTTAAAAAAGTTAATTTATAGCCAAAAAAATAGCTGTTGGTCGTCCATTTTTAGATAGTTTTCGTAATTTTGCGCTTTCTAAAATACAATATGGATATTCGTCTAAAGAAAAAACGCATAAAAAACGACAACAATCTTACCTTAAACATAGGAGGCTCTAAGAGTGAAACCAACCGACTTCTGCTACTACAGTCTCTTTATCCTAATTTACAGATAGAAAATGCTTCTCCCTCCAAGGATTCGGAGGCTATGTATAGAGGCTTACACAGTGGAGAAAGTACTATAGACATAGGGGATGCAGGCACCGCTATGCGATTTCTGACTGCTTACTATGCCGCTTGCCAAAACAAAAATGTGATACTGACAGGTTCTGCTCGTATGCAGGAACGCCCTATTGGTATCTTGGTAGAAGCCCTACGCCAATTGGGAGCCGCTATCTACTACTCCAAAGGAGAGGGTTTCCCGCCCTTACATATTCAAGGAAAGCAATTGGAAGGAGGTACCCTTTCTATCAAAGCCAATGTAAGTAGCCAATATATCTCCGCCTTGCTCCTTGTGGCTCCGTCCTTTGCCAATGGACTAAGTCTACATCTGGATGGGGAGATAACCTCATTTCCTTACCTGAGAATGACCCTTTCACTGCTCAATGAACTAGGCATAGCAGGAACTTTTGAGGATAATACCTTCACTATAGAGCACACACCAGCGGTTGCCCCACAGATGATGGTGGTAGAGCCAGATTGGAGTTCGGCCTCATACTTTTATAGCATGGTAGCACTAAGCCCCGTGGGTACTTCGCTCTATATGAATCATTATAAAGAAAGAAGCTTACAAGGCGACCGTATCGTAGCGGATATTTATCAGTCCTTTGGCGTACGAACAATTTTCTGGGGGGATAAGATACAACTTATTAAGGAACGCGACCTGCTTTCTCCCATCTTCTCCTATAACCTTATGGACTGCCCCGATATAGCTCAGACGATTGCAGTTACTTGCTTTGGCCTAGGGATAGAGTGTTTCCTTAGCGGGTTGCATACACTTAATATCAAGGAAACCAACCGATTGGAAGCTCTCAAGAACGAACTTACGAAGCTAAACGCTGAGGTACATATCTCCAAAGAAGAAATATGGGTAGGTAGTGCTCGCAAGATTACTCGCAATATCTCCATAGATACTTATAACGACCATCGTATGGCGATGGCCTTTGCCCCTTTCGCTCTGAAGGTACCCATTATCATCAATGATGTGGAGGTAGTAGAGAAATCTTTCCCTGATTTTTGGGAGCAGTTCGAGAGTATAACAGAAAACGAATAAATGAGCCAATGTGCCGATTTGACAATTTGAAAAATGAGTCAATTAGCTAATTAGCTAATTGACTCATTTTTACATAGAGTAACTTATTGCCATTCTCTTGAGGGAGGCCTATGGGGTAGATAGCCGCATAGAGTGCATTGTCCTGTCCCAAGAAAATAGGGGTTTGCTGGTGCATAGCACATCGCCACCATGCCAAGGACGCCTTGACCATAGTTTTCAGGCGCAGTGGAGCTGTACCCTCAATGTGATAGAGGGCTATATCGGTTTCCTCATTGATAGGGTCGGTATGGAGGGTAATGATATGTTTCCTATCGGTTGAGAGCAACGGAAAACCGTCCATATATAGTTCGTCGCCCGTTTGCTTATCGGTAAGTATATAGGGCACCACTTGGGCACCTGCTACCCTGATGATATATTGATCAATGTCCTTATGTTCTCCAATATAGGTATATATAGCTTCATCAAATCCATCCTGACTGATGTCCTCATATTTTACCTTTTTCTTCTGACAAGGTAAGGTTAGGACTTTTCCTGTTTTCTTAATATCCTCCTCTTTATCAAAAGCCTTAGGACTGTGCTGGAGTGCTTGCTGATATTGCTCTTCAGTGATAAGGGAGATGGAAAAGAACTCCGATATATTGTCCAAGTCCTTAGGGGTACGGGTAGAACCTTTGTATTCAAAAAGTGCGCTCACCTGTCCCAATTCCTCTTCGGAGAAAGCCTGATCCTGATAACCTACTTCGCTTTTGAGGACATAGCCCTCATGTGCTCCTTTTTTTACCTTGTAATAAGTACCTTCTTCTCCTACTATCTCCAACTTACTACCCAAGGGGAAGGCTTCTGTTTGGAGTTGATTTTCTTCCTGAGGAGCTGTATCATTGGGGGTCTGCTTGCCTAATAGATATACAACCGAACCTACGGGGAAGTCAGGTCGGGCAGGAGGGGTCTGCTCTGTTTTTTCTTGCTTAGCAGCCGTCTGTTCAGTGGTTGTTTGGCTTGGCACTGTATCTGTAAGTTCAGTGGCTGTTTCCTTCTTCTCTTGGGAGGACTGACAAGCGACCACTCCTATCAGTAGTAGTAAAAGAGATTTCTTCATAGTTTTAATTCTTTTTGAGTGAATAATAAACAATGAGCTTAGGATTGATTCATTTGGACAAATCTCTGTGGATTGACCTATTGCACGCTTTTTTATAAGTTTTATAAGGGTTTGCGGCGCTTATTGCACGCTTATTACCCGCTTTACCCGCTTTTATCTGAGCTGATAATAGGTGTTTATACTTGTACCAACTTGTTTTAAAAGTTCATATTTTCCAACCAATTCAGTTAAATCATTAGTAGCTGTTTTCTTAGATATAGCATTTAGGGTCTGATATTGACTACTTGTGATTTTTCCATTTTCTCTCACATATAAAAGTGCTTTTAATGCGAATCAATAGTTAAAACACTATTCCCTAACTATCTAATACGCAATAAATTGCGTCTCTACACATGAGTTGGCTAAGACTACCCAAAAGCATAGTCTTCCCTAGAGACACCATTCGTTAAGCACATTAGCCTATTTGATTTGTCCGCTATGATATTCAGCCAACGACCCTGAGCTGAGACATTTGGTAGAGAAGGAGGAAAATTAAGAATGAAGTCTTCCAATATTTAGAGAACTACATTGAATACCTTAGTAGATTTATTATTAATTACTTAAGTAAGCTTTATGTGGTTTTTCCGATTTTGTCTTTTATTTAAATTTTGTTAGTTTTTTCATCTGCTTTCTCTAATTCTCTTTTAATATTCTCAGGAAACCAAGGTAATACAGGGTTTTTTATAAATTTTTCAAATATTATATCAGGAACTAAAAGCTCCTTAGAAAGATGATTTTTTTCTAAGGAATTTATAAAATCATTTCTATCTTCAAAAAGCAATATATGCTTCATTTTTGTATCATACACAAAATATAACACAGGTATAATCTTATTAAAATATTCCATTTCGCGAACAACCCCATATATGTAAATATCTGATATATTAAAACTATCTATAGGACTAAGATAATTTGTACGAAGTTCTATGCTATCCTTAGTTTTATAAAATATGTCACTTTCAGGATAAAAAATCCATTGACCTTCTGCCATATTTTTATGCAAAAGGAGGGGTTCTAACAATGGAATTACATTCCCATTGCCATCTACTGTTTCCCAATAAAATGGAGAAATCCCCATTTTCTGATATTGGTTTTCAGGGAATAACGCTTCTAATATTTTATTCTTTGTATTTGTATTACAAGATGATAGGACAACAACAATAATAAATAAAAATTTCTTCATTAAAATAATTCTAAAAGAGGTACCATTCTATTATATTCATCAATTTCCATAAGTTTTCGATTATCAGAATCTTGCTTTTCTTTAATTCTTTTCATAATCTCTATTAATTTGGGGTTATATATTACTCTACTCCATTTTCCATTTATCTTCAAGAGATCATTGCCCCCTACAAGATCATGGTATAAAAAACCTGTAATCATATATATGGTATTATAAGCATCACTTCTATTTTTAGGAGAGGCTCTTAAGTCAAATATATCACTAAATGAATAATTTATAACAAAAATAATATCTGAAAATAAGCAACTTATGAAATGGATTAATTTGAATC
>ERZ773077.1089-NODE-1089-length-19311-cov-9.496988_pt1 | contig 19311 bp, 16 predicted proteins | sample MGYA00580612_ERZ773077 | MGnify/ENA primary metagenome ERZ773077 (study PRJEB29015, sample SAMEA2737971) | human oral metagenome | biome: human oral; feature: human-associated habitat; material: dental | place: China | collected 2021 ...
GGGCGGGTCTGACGGTGGCCTGCGTGGCACTGCCGCTGGCCATGGCCTTCGGCATCGCCAGTGGCGTCAAGCCCGAGCAGGGGCTGATCACCGCCATCATCGGCGGCGCGCTGGTGTCGCTGCTGGGCGGCTCGAAGGTACAGATCGGCGGCCCGGCCGGGGCCTTCGTGGCCATGCTCTACGGTATCGGCCTGACCTACGGCATGTCGAACCTGCTGCTGGCCACCATGATGGCCGGCGTGGTGCTGTTCATGATGGGTGCCCTGCGGCTGGGGCAGATCATCCGCTTCGTGCCGATCTCCATCGTCATCGGCTTCACCAACGGCATCGCGGTGGTGATCATGCTGTCGCAGCTCAAGGACTTTCTCGGGCTGCACATCGACAAGATGCCGGCCAACTTCTTCTCGCAGCTCGATGTGCTGCTGCACTATCGCGACGGGCTGAACCTGCCGGCGCTGGGGCTGGGCGTGGCCACGCTGGTGACGCTCTTTCTCTGGCCCAAGCCGCCGAAGGTGATGACCTCGCGGCAGACGGCACTGGAGCAGCCGGCACAGGGGGTGGTGGATCTGGATGTGCCAACTGCGGTGACGGGCAGTGACACGGTGGAAGGCGCCCCGCGCCCGCAGAACCCCCGCGCGCGTGAAGCCTCGACCCACCATCAGCCCCCGGCGGCGGCAGAAGCACCGCCCCCCCAGGCCAGCGCCCTCAAGCGCCTGCTCTGGCGCATTCCCGCGCCGCTCGTGGTGCTGCTGGTGGGCACCGTGCTGACCTGGTGGCTGAAACTGCCACTGGAGACCATCGGCAGCCGTTTCGGTGGCATTCCGCAGAGCCTGCCCTCGCCGGTGCTGCCTTCGTTCGACTGGCAGTCGGCGCAGAACCTGGTCGGCCCGACGCTGGCCATTGCCTTCCTGGGGGCGATCGAATCACTGCTGTGCGCGCGGGTGGCCGACGGCATGGCGCATGACCGCCACGACCCGAACCAGGAGCTGATGGCACAGGGCATTGCCAACTTCACCACGCCACTGTTCGGCGGCATTGCCGTGACCGGCACCATTGCCCGGACGGTGACCAACATCCGCAGTGGCGCACACTCCCCCATCGCCGGCGTGGTGCATGCGCTCACGCTGCTGGTGTTCATGCTGCTGCTGGCGCCACTGGCGGTGAACATCCCGATGAGCGTGCTGGCCGGCATTTTGCTGTTCGTCGGCTTCAACATGGGCGACTGGCGCGCCTTTGCCCGGCTGCGCCGCTTCACGCTCAACTACCGCACGGTGCTGGTCACCACCTTCCTGCTGACCGTGGTGTTCGATCTGACGGTGGCCGTGCAGTTCGGCCTGCTGCTGGCCAGCTTCTTCTTCATCTACCGGGTGGCACGCGTCACGCGGGTGGACCGGATCGAAGCGCCAGCCAACGTGGCCACACTGACCAGTGGCCGCAGCGTGGGCGTCTGGCAGGCGTATGGATCGATCTTCTTCGGTTCGATCAGCAAGCTGGAAGCCATCACGGCTACGTCGCAGCCGCTGCCGGACATCGTGGTGCTGGACCTGCACCGGGTGATCACCATGGACACGACCGGGCTGGATGCGCTGCAGACGCTGCACAACCACATTCTGGAACACGGCCACCGGCTGATCGTCTGCGGGGCCAACCGGCAGCCCACCTCGCTGATGAACCGGGCAGGTTTTCTGGAAGAGCTGGGCGAAGGGAATTGCTTCGAGTCGCTGGAGCAGGTGTATGAGGCGCTGACCGGGTGATCACCATGGACACGCCCGGGCTTCAGTGCCCCATCTTCTTCCAGTCCTGCATGGCGTCGGTACGCTTGAGCTTTCCAGTGTCCTGGTCGAAGTGGGCGAGGAAGAACATGGTGCGGGTATCGCCACCCAGGTAGCGCCAGCTCCAGACTTCCTCGTTCTGGCGTTTGTAGCGGGTGATCTCGCCGGGCTTGCCCAGAATCTGGCGGACTTCGTCGCGGGTCATGCCCGGCTGGATCTTGCGGAAGTTCTCTTCGTTGAGCACCTGCGTGATGCTGCGGTAGCGGCCATCGGCGCCGATGACCACGAAGTAGGTTTCCTTGCCCAGGGGGCCACGGGGGTATTCGAGCGTGCGGCTGCCGTCCTGCTCTTCCCAGATCATCTCGGGCTCGCCCATGTAGCGGCGCACGTCGGCCTCGGTGCTTTCGCCGGCGCTGAGCTTCTTCTCGGCAATGTAGTCGCAGGCGCCCAGCAGGCCCAGGGTCAGAAGGGCCGCACCAGCCCAGCCACGAGGGCGGGAAACAGAGTTTTTCCTGTGGTTGTTCATCGGCAGGCAATTGCAGTGTTGGAGGCCCCGGAGCTGGCAGACAGGCCCATCAGCCCCCGTCAGGCGGCATGCTGTCCCAGCAGACATGCCGGGCACCGGGGTCATGCCGAGATTCACGAAAGCCCGCAAGCATAACGGATTTCCTGTGACCCATGGATTCCCGTGCTTCTTGCACTGCACTGTCCCCTGCACGCATGGCTCCTGCAGGGGCGCTCTGGCTCTCCCCGCCTCTGCAAGGGAAGCCTCCTACGACAGGCCGTCGCCGCCCCGCCGGGCGCAGGCAATGAGCTTGCTGGCCCGCTTGACTCCCTGTTTCTCAAAGAAGTCTTCGCTACCCGACAGCGCCGAGACATAGATGGCCGTGTGACCAAAACGCTTTTCCAGCATACCCATCAGATGGGCGCCGATACCCTGCCGCTGCCACTGGGGCTGGACGCAGATGTCGGCTACCCAGGTGCAGATCCGGTCATCACTGAAGGCGCGCAGCATGCCCAGCAGATGGTTGTTGCTGTCCAGTGCGAAAAAGGCGTAGGTTCCGGGCTGGCTCAGGGTGGCTCTGTAGCGGGCATCCCCCTTGTAATCGGACGCCTTGCCGAATCCGACACTCTCGTAGAGTTCGGCCACCTCGTCGTAGTTGACCAGGTTTTTGTCGTCGGTGTAGTTGATACTGTCCATATCGCTCCTCGCTATCGTCCGTATATTGCGGTTGCGGCTGTCCGCCACCGGACAGTGTACGTGTGCTTCCTCGCCCGCTCCGCCGTTTGTCCAGGCCACGGATACCAGCTCTCATGTGCGTACACGAAAACTGTGCTTCGTCTCCCGGACACTCCGACTCCCGTGCCCTCCCATCCCGGATCCACGCCGGCACGCCTGCCCCGCACACAGGGCGCCCCCCGCCATCGCTGCCGCTTCGTATCCTTCCGCCACCCGGACGGAGGCATCTGCCACACACCTGCCGGCAAGCCTCGCAAACGCCAACAGCTCCATTACAATTGCCGAAGAATCCGTTTCCGCGGCAGGGTCTTGCATGCAGGATGCCTCCAGCACCGGCCCCGGAACGCCTCAATGACCCTGTCATTGCGGCGCGCTTTTACGCCATCTGCCTCGAACGATTCTCCGACCATCTGTCTGCCGTTCATTCTCAACCCTCTTTCCGCCCACGTGGCCCATCGTCATGGCCCTGTACGTCTCCGATGTCACCCAGTTCCTGCAGCAGCTGAAGGAAAAACGCCCGTCGCTGGAAGCCGAGCAGCAGCGCGGCCGCGCCATCTGGTGGGACAAGGCGCCCATCGACCTGGCCCGCCGTGCCGAAGAGAACGCCTCGCGCGTGTTCCAGAAACCCTACCCGTACCAGACGGATGTGACGCCAGCGCCCGCCGCTGCCGAAGCGGCCGAGTAAGGCAAACCCTGCATGCAGGACAGCGACAGCCCCGTGGCCGACCACGCCGGTGGCGCCCCTGCCGCGGGCGACGCAAGTACCCCCATCAGCGACGACACACCTTCTGCCCGGTCTTCTGCATCCCCCTCTGATGGCGAGGGCGAAGCGATTGTCCCCGCCCCTGATGGGGGAGACGAGGCGGTAGCACATCCTCCTGACGAGGGAGATGAGGCGGTAGCCCATCCCCCTGATGGGGGAGATGGGGCGGAGGCGCACCCTCCTGCTGATGGCAGAAACGAGGCTGTTGCGCCTCCTGTCAATGATGCAGGGGCAGCAGACGGCACCACTGCGACCTCCGGCAGGAAGAAAAAAGGCAAACAGGCCGACGACTCCAAACCGGACCCGGATGCCGACCTGCCCGTGCTCGCCCTCATCCACGGCGAGCCGCTGCGACGCATCCCCAACGACCTCTACATCCCGCCCGATGCGCTGGAGGTGCTGCTCGATACCTTCGAGGGGCCGCTGGACCTGTTGCTGTATCTGATCCGCAAGCAGAATTTCGACATCCTCGACATCCCGATGGCGAAGGTGACGGCGCAGTACCTGGCCTATGTGGACGAGATTCGCGCCCGCAACCTGGAGCTGGCAGCGGAATACCTGCTGATGGCGGCGATGCTGATCGACATCAAGAGCCGCATGCTGCTGCCGGTGAAGAAGGCCGACAGCGACGAGGAAGTGGAAGATCCGCGAGCCGAGCTGGCGCGCAGGCTGCTGGAGTACGAGCGCATCAAGTACGGCGCCGCGCAGATCGATGCCCTGCCCACGCTGGGCCGCGACTTCGTGCGCGCCCAAGTGCATCTGGACCACACGGCCGAGATTCGCCTGCCCGATGTGTCGGCCGACGACCTACGTGCCGCCTGGGCCGAAGTGCTGCGGCGCGCAAAGCTCGTGCAGCACCACCAGGTGCAGCGCGAGTCGCTGTCGGTGCGCGAGCACATGTCCGAAATCCTGCGCAAGCTGCAGAACCTGCGCTTTGCCGAGTTCCACGAGCTGTTCGACCTCGAGCAGGGCACGGCTGGCGTGGTGGTGACCTTCGTGGCCATGCTGGAACTGGCCCGCGAGAGCCTCCTGCAGATCACCCAGGCCGAAGCCTTTGCCCCCATCTACGTGCGGCTGTCGTACCTGCCCAGCCAGGCGCGGGCAGCGGTGGCGGACGAGCCGATCACGGCGGACGATGACGAAATCATGGCAGACGACTGACCGGATCTGACGGCAAGGGGCTGCCACCCCTGCCGGCGTTGCGCTGCCTTTGGCATCATGCAACGGTCAACGTTACCCTGACGTCGGCGTCGGCACAGCCGTCAGCAAGCCTGCCTCCCGCCGGCGGCCCGTCTCAGCGCAGTGTGCCATGCTGGACGTTCCCCTCACACAAGGCACGTTCACCCCTGCCATAACAGCACGACAGCCCACCGAGGAAGCCGCTGCCCGCCATGCCTTTCACAATCCAGCACAATCTGCCACTCAAGCCCTTCAACACCTTCGACATTGCCGCGACGGCACGGGTGGCATATACCCTGACGGACGACGCAGGCGTGGACGAGGTACTGGAAGCACTCGAACAGGAAGCGCCGAAACAGGCAGCACCGAAACAGGCAGCGCCGGACCAGAAAGGCAGCCGCACTTCACACCCTGCTCCCCACTCGACATCACCCGCCGCCCCAGACGCCTTCATCCAGGAGCCTTCACCCCCAACCTCCCGCGGTGCCACACACCGCCCTTTCATTCTCAGCGGCGGCAGCAACCTGCTGCTGGCCCGCGACCTGACCGAGCCGCTGCTGCTGGTGCGCACGCAGGGCCGGCACATCGTCGATGAACAGGGCGATACGGTGTGGCTGGACGTGGCCGCCGGCGAGGTCTGGCACGACACGGTACGCTGGACGCTCAGCCAGGGCTGCTACGGGCTGGAGAATCTGGCGCTGATTCCCGGGCGTGTCGGTGCAGCGCCGTGGCAGAACATCGGCGCCTACGGGGTGGAGGTAGGCGAACTGATCGATTCGGTGGTGGCCGTGCACCTGCACACGGGCGAACGCCGCCGCTTTGCGGCGGCCGACTGTGCGTTTGGCTACCGCCAGAGCTTTTTCAAGACGGCTGCGGGGCGTGACTGGCTGATTCTGTCGGTGCGGCTGCGGCTGTCGCGTACCTTCGAGCCCCGGCTGGGGTATGCGGAGCTGGCCAGGGCACTGGGCGTCGAACCCCCTGCGGGTGATGGCACTCCCAGCGTCGCAAACGCAAGCACCCCGCAGAATGCGGGTTCCGGCACCGCTTCGGGTTCGGGTTCGGGTTCGGGTTCGGGTTCGGGTTCGGGTTCGGAAAGCATGATGGGGTTGACCGCAGCACAGGTCGCCGACACGGTGGAGGCCATTCGCCGTCGCAAGCTGCCCGACCCGGCCGTGCTGGGCAACGCCGGCAGCTTCTTCCACAACCCGGTGGTGGATGGCGACACGCTGGAGCGGCTGCGACACCAGCACCCGGGTCTGCCGGCACATCCGGTACGTCCCGAACCACCGGCGCCTGCCACCGCCGGCGCCCTGCCCCAGTACAAGCTCTCGGCCGGCTGGCTGATCGATGCCTGCGGCTGGAAGGGCTTTCGTGACGGCGACGCCGGGGTATCGCCCACCCATGCCCTGGTGCTGGTCAATTACGGCCAGGCGTCCGGACAGGATCTGCTGAATCTGGCCGGCCGCATCCAGACCAGCGTGCAGGAACGGTTCGGAGTGGCACTGTATCCGGAGCCGGTCATCGTGCGCTGAGCCACTCCCGTTCAGGTCAGCCAGTTCTCCAGCAGCAGGCCATCCACGCGGCGAAACTCGTGCTCGCGGTCTGTCACCGGGGTAGCGCCGATGCTGCAGGCCCGGGCGGCGAATCTGCCGGCTCCTGCAAATCCACCGTACGGGTGTCACCCGCCCACAGATGCCCGAGCGCATCCAGGGCGGTTTGCGCCTGCCCGGGCACGGGGGGCGCCACCGCCTTGCCATGCCGCATGACGGCCATCTGCCCGCCTGTCCCCACTTCAGCCGGCAAGGCCGAAACATGCGCCCTGGCCTCAGCGATGAATACATTTTTCACCATCCGGTAATATCCCTACAAAAAGACTGGCATTTGACAACTGACATTTTGCGCCGGAATGACAATCCATCCTCAAACTGATAAGAGGAGTGTCCGATGAGCAAGCCCCGTTATGTCATGGCCCTGGACCAGGGCACCACGTCGTCGCGTGCCATCATCTTCGACCAGCGTGGCGAGATGGTGTCGGTGGCCCAGCGTCCGTTCAACCAGTACTTCCCCAAACCGGGCTGGGTGGAGCACGACGGCAAGGAGATCTGGGCCTCGCAGGTGGCCGTGCTGACCGAAGCACTGGCCAAATCGCGGCTGGATGCGGCCGACATCACGGCCATCGGCGTGACCAACCAGCGCGAGACGACGCTGGTGTGGGACCGCGCCACCGGTGAGCCGATCCACAACGCCATCGTCTGGCAGGACCGCCGCACGGCCAAATATTGCGACCAGATTCGCGAGGAGCACGGCGCACGCATCCAGGAGAAGACCGGTCTGGTGCTGGATGCCTATTTCTCGGCCACCAAGGTCAAGTGGATGCTGGACAACGTGCCCGGCGCCCGCGAGAAGGCCGAACGGGGCGAGCTGTGCTTCGGCACGGTGGACACCTGGCTGATCTGGAACTTCACGCGCGGCAAGGTGCACGTGACCGATCCCAGCAACGCCAGCCGCACGATGCTCTACAACATCCACACGCTGGACTGGGACGACGAGCTGCTCGAGCTCTTCGGCGTGCCGCGCGCCATGCTGCCGCAGGTGAAAAGCTCCAGCGAGGTGTATGGCGAAACCTCCACCCGCTTCACCGAGGTGTCCATTCCCATTGCCGGCATTGCCGGTGACCAGCAGGCCGCGCTGTTCGGCCAGCTGTGCACGGAGCCCGGCATGCTGAAGAACACCTACGGCACCGGGTGCTTCCTGCTGATGAACACGGGCGACAAGCCGGTGAAATCGGCCAACAACCTGCTGACCACGGTGGCCTGGAACATTGGCGGCAAGACCACCTATGCGCTGGAAGGCGGCGTGTTCGTGGGTGGGGCGGCCATCCAGTGGCTGCGCGACGGGGCACGCCTGATCCGCACCTCGGCCGACATCAACAACCTGGCCCATACGGTGGAAGACAACGGCGGTGTTTACTTCGTGCCGGCCCTCACCGGTCTGGGTGCGCCCTACTGGGACCAGTACGCCCGCGGGGCACTGCTGGGCATCACGCGCGGCACCACCGATGGTCATATCGCCCGCGCCACGCTGGAGGGCATTGCGTTCCAGGTCTATGACATCGTGAAGGCCATGGAGGCCGATGCCGGCCAGGAAACGGCCCAGCTGCGGGTGGACGGTGGCGCCAGCAAGAGCGACTACCTGATGCAGACACAGTCGGACCTGTTTGCCTTCGACATCGTACGTCCCCGGACCATCGAGACCACGGCGCTGGGTGCGGCCTATCTGGCCGGCCTGGCCACCGGCTACTGGCCGAGCATCGAGGCGCTGCACGAGCAGTGGCAGGTGGGCCAGGTGTTCAGGCCGAAGCTGCCGGCCGAGCGGGTGCAGGAGATGCTGCACTACTGGCACAAGGCGGTACGCGCTGCCCGTCACTGGATCGAAGAGTAAAAGATCGAAGAATAAAAATCAGACGTGGTGCGTCATGTACAAACATGGCGCATCACGACATGGCCTTGACACGGCGTACCTGAACCCGGGCTGCGCCGATGGAGAAAAACATGAACATTTTTACTGCCGAGCTGATCGGCACGGCCCTGCTCCTGCTGCTGGGCAACGGGGTGGTGGCCAGTTGCGTGCTGAAGAATACGCACGCCAGTGGTTCGGGCTGGATCGTGATCACGGCGGCCTGGGGCTTTGCGGTGTTCACCGGGGTGACGGTGGCCGGGCCGGTGAGCGGCGCGCACCTGAATCCGGCGGTGACGCTGGGGCTGGCGATGATCGGCAAGACGCCGTGGGAGCTGGTGCCGACATATTTTGCCGGTGAGATGCTGGGCGGAATGCTCGGCGCGTTTCTGGTGTGGGTCTATTTCCGTGACCAGTTCAACAGCACGGAAGATGAGGCACCAAAGAAGGCTGCTTTCTGCACGGGGCCGGCCATCCGCAACCTGCCGGCCAATTTCTTCTGCGAGGTGCTGGCAACCTTCGTGCTGGTGTTCGTGATTTTCTACATCATGGGCGCCAGCATGACGCTGCCGGGGCAGACGGAGGCCACGCCGATCGGGCTGGGTTCGATTGGAGCGGTACCGGTGGCGCTGCTGGTGTGGGTGCTGGGTCTGAGTCTGGGCAGTACGACGGGCTATGCGATCAATCCGGCGCGGGACATCGGGCCGCGGCTGGTGCTGACGCTGGTGCCGGTGAAGGCGAATCCGGACTGGGCGTATGCGGTGGTGCCGGGGATCGGGCCGATGGTGGGGGGTGCGCTGGCGGCATGGGCGTATATGGCGCTGTCGTGAGCTGAACTGTCGACGCCCATAAGGCATGGTTTAATCGCCAATGCTTCCTGATGCGAGAAGACGGCTCCGCTGTGGGGCCGTTTTCTTTTGGGAGACGGCCCTGGTGCAGAGATGGTTTCCTTTTGGAAGACGAACCCCGGTGCAGAGGCGCCGCCTTTTGCGGAAGACGACTCCGTGCGGCACGCGCTGCGGACCGGTACGCCCCTGCGGCTCATACGCTCACTGAAGCTTTGTTGCCCACGACCTGCGTCGTGGTCAACAAACCTCCAGCGCTATAACACTTTCCGACAACCGGGGCTGCGCCCCGCCTGTCAGAAAGTCGTTCACGCATACCGCGAAATCGCCGCAGTGCCGTCCCGGTCCGCAGCGCTTCTCTCCGAAATTCAGACTGGCCTTGTGACCAGAGCGTGCAGGATTCATTCATCTCCGCGTCCCCGGTGACGGTCCCGTGATTACATCCCTCCGCAAATCTTTACTTCGTCAACGTTTGCGGGAAGGGATTTTTCACCGTCCCCTTGACGGGCACGGCATATCAGGTTCTGACCAGACATCAGCAACGGAAGGGCCAGAAACGGGCCTCATGTGGGCGTTACGCAGGCGGCCAGTCCTTGCGGCGGAAGACGTATTTGCTGTCGGTGGAGGCGGATTCGTCGAGGCGGTAGCCGTCGCGGTCGAAGGCGAGGAGCTGGTCGGGGCGCTGCGCGTCGATGTCGATGGCGTAGCGGGTCATCAGGCCGCGGGCGCGCTTGGCGTTGAAGGAGATGATCTTCCATTTGCCGCCCTCGGGGGATTTGGCGTCGTCACGCCATTCTTCGAAGACGACCTTGATGATGGGATGGTCGAGCTTTTTGGAGTCGACGGCGCTGAAGTATTCGTCGGAGGCGAGGTTGATGAGGACGGGGGTGCTGTCCCCGGCCAGGGTCTCGTTGAGAGTGGCGGTGATGCGCTCGCGCCAGAAGGCGTAGAGATCCTTGCCGGCGGAGTTGGGCAGTTTGGTGCCCATTTCGAGGCGGTAGGGCTGCATGCGGTCGAAGGGGCGCAGCACGCCATAGAGGCCGGAGAGGATGCGCACCAGGCCGTTGGCGCGTTCGGCTTCGGCCCGGGTGAGGGTACGGGCAGCCATACCGTCGTACACGTCACCATCGAAGGCAAACAGGGCGGGACGGCTGTTGGTGTCGTCGAAGGTGTCGGAAAAGCGCTGGTAGCGGGCGACGTTCTCGCGCGAGAGGGCGGCGCTGATGGACATCAGGCCGGACAGGGCCACTTCGTCGTAGCCGCGCAGGATGTCGACCAGCTGGCGGGTCTGCTCGGGAAACGCGGGCAGCGTGGCGGGAACCTCGACGGCCGGTGCGGTGTAGTCGAGGGCCTTGGCGGGGGAAAGGACGATCTTCATGGCTTCTATTATAGCCATGCTTTATCAAGATCAAGATGTCGATATGTATCACTCGCTCCAGACGGCTGGGGGCGAGCAGAATATGGCACTATCCGTTCCGTCTTCCTTTCCTGCCTCCCCCATCTGCCATGCCCCGCCTCATCATCGACACCAACATCTGGCTGGACCTCGTGGTTTTTGGAGACCCGCGTGTGCAGGCGCTGCGCGACGGGCTGGAAAGCGGGCACTACCGGGCCATCGGTACGCATGCCATGCGCAGCGAGCTGGCGGTGGTGCTGGCACGGCCGCAGTTCGGACTGAGCGACGTTCAGCAACAGGCGGCCCTGCAGCAGTGGGAGGCGCTGACGGAGAAGGTGGATATGGCCCCACCCTGCAACCTGAGCTGCCGCGACCCGGATGACCGCAAGTTCCTCGATCTGGCGGTGGCGCACCGGGTGGACTGGCTGCTGTCGAAGGACCGCGCCCTGCTGGCAGCCCGCAAGTTTGCACTGAAGCGCTTTGACCTGCACATCGGTACGGTGGAGCAGATGCTGGCAGCGGAAACGCGGGGCCAGCATGAAGGCATCACCCAGCCAGAAACCCCGATCCAGCCAGAAGGCATGCCTCAGCCACAAGCCATGGGCGTGACAGGGGCAAGCGACACCCGCCCCACGCAGAAACCATGATCAGCCCCGGTTCCAGCGCAGTGTCCTCCCTTTCCCCCATCCCGATGTCCTCCACCCCTGCTGACGGACTGGCTTCCCACGCCGCCCCCCGCTGCTGGCACCTGCTCTGTCAGGTGATCGACAACTTTGGCGATGCCGGCGTGATGTGGCGGCTGGCCCGGCAACTGCGAAACGAATACGGCTGTACGGTCCGGTTCTTCATCGACCAGCCGGACATCCTGCAGAAGCTGGCACCGGCGTGGTTCCAGCCCCCCTCTCCCTGCGCCCACCTCCGTGCCCCTGCATCCGCATCCACACCTGCATCCGGAGCGAAACAAGGTGCCCCAGCCATCACGGCTTCCGCAAGTGCAGCAGAGACAGCGGCAGTCAACGCCCCCCCTTGCCCCGATGCCAGCCTCACGATACACCCACTGCACGACAGTCCTGCCCTGATCGAAGGAGCCGACGTGATCGTCTGCGGCTTTCAGGTCCGGCTGCCACCGGCAGCGCGTGCCGCCCTGAAGACGCGAAGCATACGTCCGGTGCCGGTGGCAGCTCAGCCGGCATCAACTCAGCCGGCACCGCCTCACCGGGCACCAGCTCACCCAGCACCAGCTCGCACAGCATCAGCTCACCCGGCACCGCAGGTGGATGCATCGAACCCGGAAATGCACGACGGTAAGGGGTCTGCCCTGCCCCCGCTGCTGTTGCAGCTGGAATACCTGAGCGCCGAGGACTGGGTGGAGGCAGGTCACGGCCTGCCCAGCCTGCAGCCGGATGGTCTGGTCGAATACTTCTTCAACCCCGGCTTCACCGCCCGCACCGGTGGCCTGCTGCGCGAGCGGGATCTGCTGGCGCAGCGCGACGCCTTTCTGGCCGATCCCGGGAACCGTCTGCACTGGCTGGCCCGGCATGGCGTGCAGCACGCACCTGACGAGCTGCTGGTCAGCGTGCTCTGCTATGCCTCGGCCCCCCTGCTGCCCCTGCTGAAGGCGTGGCTGACGGATATGCCTCCATCCGATGGCCCTTCCGGAACGAATGGCCCCTGCCGGCGGCTGCATCTGCTGATCCCCGGCGCCAGCACCCAGCCCTGGCTGCAGCCGCTGCATGCGCTGGCCGCTGCCCACCCCGCACATGTGAAGATCACCCCGCTGCCCTTCCTGCCCCAGCCCGAATTCGACCGCCTGCTCTGGAGCTGCGATCTCAACCTCGTGCGCGGTGAGGATTCCTGGCTGCGCGCGCTCTGGGCCGGCAAACCCTGGCTGTGGCAGGCCTATCCTCAAACCGAAACCACCCATCTGGACAAGCTGGAAGCCTTTCTGCAGCGCTGCACCCGGTGGCTGGGCATCGGGGACAACCCCACACGGCAGACTGCCTTCGAACGCTGGCAACAGGCCATGCACGCCTGGAACGGCGCCCCTGAAGCCCTGTTGACTGCCATCCTCCCCTGGCTGCACGACCTGCATGAAGCAACCACTCTGGCACAACGGATATCGGACATCGGTGCCCGTGAGGCACCGGATCTGGCAGCCCGGCTGGTTGCCTTTGCACGAAATCACCACATCTAAGCTTCAGTGAGCGTATGAGCCGCGGGGGCGTACCGGACCACAGCGCGTGCCGCAACGGAGTCGTCTTCCAGCAGAAACTCCCTGCACCGGAACCACCTTCCGTGCATCGCAGCCCCCCAGATTTCTGACCGCCCCACCCCCACAACCCGCTATAATCACAGATTCAGCTCAAGCCTCAACCCCCGGACACAACACACACCCATGAAAACCGCCCAGGAACTGCGCGTCGGCAACGTGATCATGATCGGCAACGATCCCATGGTCGTCATCAAGGCCGAATACAACAAGTCTGGCCGCAACGCCGCCGTCGTCAAGCTGAAGATGAAGAACCTGCTGACGGGCTCCGGCACCGAAAGCGTCTATCGCGCCGACGACAAATTCGAAATCCAGGTGCTGGAACGGACCGAAGTCACCTACTCGTACTTCTCCGACCCCGCCTACGTCTTCATGGACGCCGAGTACAACCAGTACGAAGTCGATGGCGAGAACATGGGCGACGCCCTGAACTATCTCGAAGAGGGCATGCCCTGTGAAGTGGTGATGTACAACGGCCGCGCCATCTCGGTGGAACTGCCCACCAGCCTGGTCCGTGAGGTCGAGTACACCGAGCCCGCCGTGCGTGGCGACACTTCCGGCAAGGTGCTCAAGCCCGCCCGCATCAAGCCCACCGGCTTCGAGGTGCAGGTGCCCGCCTTCGTCGAAACCGGTGACAAGATTGAAATCGACACGCGCAACGGCGAATATCGCAGCCGCGTGAAGTGATCGGGCAACCCCGGACAAAAAAACGCCCCGTCTCGACGGGGCTTTTTTTGCCGGTTGCGACCGGGTTCCAGGTCAGGGTGCCCCTGAAAGCGGGCCTCTGCAAAGCACCTGCAGCACTTTGCCTCCCCAGGTCCGGGCAATCCAGTGGGCATGATGGTCGCACATGTGATGGATGTGCGTGAATGGCCGTACGTGTGACGGATGTACGTGCGATGGAGGTGCGTGTGATGGACGTTCCAGACGGGCGTCTGGGCGTATCCGGTCAGAAAGACCGCAGGCTGCTCCGTGCCATGCCCACTTCCACGGCAGAGTGGGTGCTGCCCGGCCGCCACACCGCCACATCGGTGGGCCCCAGCAGGAAGGAATCGACCGTGGCCCCCTGCCCGCCACGCCGGGCACTGTGACGGTGCAACCCACCGGAGCGCCCCGTTCTGCCGAAGGCATAGCCCAGACCACACTTGCCCAGCACGAACTGGAAACCGGCCACGCCATGGCTGCGCAGGCTGTCGACCACCCGCCAGCCTGGGGCGGGTTGACGGCGCTCATTCTCCTTTGGGGAAGCACCCAGCGCCACCGCGCCCATGGCCGCCCCCTGGCGGGGATAGACATGCCGCAGGAGCACACGGCGCACCGTGGCCTGCAGGGCCGCCGAAGACAGCGGCTTGACCAGATAGCCGGCACAGCCGGCCATGGCCGAGCGCAGCAGGTCGGAAATGCCGGAGCGGGCACTCAGCACCACCACCGGCACCGTGGAGCCCGTGGCCTTGCGGTAACGCCGCAGCATTTCCAGCCCGCAGCCATCGGGCTGCTGCGGATCGACCAGGATGAGATCGTACGCCCGGGTGGCCAGCACGTCGCTGGCCTGTTCGAGGGTGCCCACGCCATCCACATCCAGACCCAGCTGGCGCATGCCCACGGTGACGTGGCTGCGGCTGGAGGGACTGGGATCGATGACCAGGGCACGCAGCTGCACATCGGCAGGCAGCCGGCTGTCTGCCAGCAGGGTACGCGCCGTCAGCGTACTGCGATTGAAGGCATGCTGCTGGGCACGGGCCACCAGGATGTCGGCCGAGCGGTTGAGCACGCCCAGCACATCGTGCGTGAAGGAGGAAAACAGCAGGTCATCGGCACCGCGCAGCCGGTTGGCGCGACGCCCCACCCCGATGACCGGCACGGCGCGCGGCAGACTGCGCAGGCGGCGGGCCGTGTCCACCCCACCGGGGATGGTGAGATTGACCAGGGCGATGTCGAACTCGCCACTGGTGCGGGTATCGGCCAGTTCGTAGCGGTGCGGGTTGTGCTGCTCACACTGGAAGATCAGTTCGATCAGCCGCAGGAAACGCTGGCCGAGCCCGAACGCAGCCACCCGGAATACCGGACGGGACGCTTCGGCAGCAACGGCAGGCGCGGTGCTGGGGGCTCGCTGGCCACGTGAATTGAAGGGCGTTTTCCACATAGGCGCCACTGTAGCCAGAAACTGCGCCGACCGCAAACAATTTTTTAGAAAACATCGTGAATTCAGTGCGTTAGATGCCAGTCCTAGACAAAACTGTAGCTTTTTTGGCAAGAAACCAGGAAGCAAATACACTCAATGGTAAATATGTGTTGAATGACAGGATTTCCGTCAAATCATGATCTATCTGTTCCCGAGGAACCCCCTTCCCGGCAGTTCATGCCGGCAGGCCACTGCGCCGGGTGCTGCCGGTCGGTCTCGGGATGACCGGAATGACCGGCCGGGCCGGCAGGAGTCTGGTCCATCGGCATTGCAGCAGCTGGCGGCATGACCGACATGGCGGCGGCAGACGCCATGGCCGGCGAAGATGTCTCCTGCTCCTGTGCATCAGGGGTTTCCACAGGGGCCCCGCCTGCACAGAAGGGTTCATTTGTCTTTGTGGCATACAAGTATGATACTGACCAGAACTTCCAGTACATCCGAGACACGCATGACCAGCCCAAGCCCCCTCATGCCGACCTATGTGCGGCAGCCCGTTGCCTTCACCCGTGGCGAAGGCGCCTTTCTGTTCGATACCACCGGCAAGCGGTATCTGGACTGCCTGAGTGGCATTGCCGTCAATACGCTCGGTCATGCCCACCCGGATCTGACCCCTGCCCTGCAGGCACAGGTGGCGCAGATGATCCATTGCGCCAACCTGTTCGAGGTTCCGCTGCAGGATCAGGTGGCCGAACGGCTGCTGGCCCATTCGGGCATGACCAATGCCTTCTTCTGCAATTCCGGGCTCGAGGCCAATGAGGCCATGCTCAAGCTGGCGCGCCTGCACGGTCACGCCCAAGGCATCGATGTGCCGCAGATCGTGGTGTTCGAGCGTGCCTTCCATGGCCGCTCGCTGGCCACCCTGTCGGCCACCGGCAACGCAAAGGTGCAGAAAGGGTTCGAGCCGCTGGTGGAGGGCTTCATCCGCCTGCCGTTCAACGACCTGTCTGCCCTGCAGGCGCTGGCTGCACGCGATGAAGCCGCTCCGCGCATCAGCGCCGTGCTGCTCGAACCCGTTCAGGGCGAAGGCGGCATCACGGCCGCCACACCGGAATTCCTGCAGGGTGTGCGCAGCCTGTGCACGCAGCACGGCTGGCTGATGATGCTCGACGAGATCCAGTGCGGCATCGGCCGCACCGGGCGCTGGTTTGCCCACCAGTGGGCCGGCATTCGCCCGGACGTGATGAGCCTGGCCAAGGGGCTGGCCTCGGGTGTGCCGGTGGGCGCCGTGCTGGCCGACGGCCCGGCTGCCGGCCTGTTCACGCCGGGCAGCCACGGCACCACCTTCGGTGGCAATCCGCTGGCCATGCGGGCAGCCCTGACCACGCTGGAAGTGATGGCGCGGGACGGTCTGGTGGCCCATGCCGGCGCGCTGGGCGAGAAGCTCAAAGCCAGCCTGACGGCGGCACTGGCCGGCACCCCCGGTTTCGTGGAGGTGCGCGGCCGCGGCCTGATGCTGGGCATCGTGCTGGACCGCCCAGCCGGCGCGCTGGTGAAGCAGGCGCTGGATGCCGGGCTGGTCATCAACGTGACGGCCGACGCGGTCGTACGGCTGCTGCCTGCGCTGATCTTCACCGAAGCCGAGGCCGACGAGCTGGTCCAGCGGCTGGTGCCGCTGATCCGGGCATTCCTGCAGGCGCCAGCCTCATGAGCACGGGGCTGCACACGCCATGGGACGGCCTCTCCCCTTCACAGACACCACTCGCCGTTCCTGTCGATCAGTCCCTGCCTCGCTGACCACTCATCACCCTGTTGATCGGTCCCTGCCCCACCGCCGGCCTTTTCACGGACCATGATCCACGGCCGCCGGCCCGATGAACAGGGAATCCAGCGTTACCGCTTCAGCGTTTTCCCATCAGACTTTTCCATCGGGCTGCAGCAGGTCCCCACGCGCTGCTGCAGCCACCACCAGCCAGGTCCATCATGAACAAGCCACCCATCAAGCACTTCCTGAAATTCGACGACTTCACCGGCGAGGAAATCGAATACCTGCTCAAGCGGGCCGATTTCATCAAGAAACGCTTCAAGAACTACGAAACCTGGCACCCGCTGCAGGACCGTTCGCTGGTGATGATCTTCGAGAAAGCCTCCACCCGCACCCGCCTGTCCTTCGAGGCCGGCATGCTGCAGCTGGGGGGTGCTGCCATCTACATGAACACGCGTGACTCGCAGCTGGGCCGCGGCGAACCGGTGGAAGATGCTGCCAAGGTTATTTCGCGCATGTGCGACATCATCATGATGCGCACCTTCGAGCAGTCGATCATCGAACGCTTTGCGGCCGCCTCGCGGGTGCCGGTGATCAACGGGCTGACCAACGAGTTTCACCCCTGCCAGATCCTGGCCGACATCTTCACCTTCCTCGAACACCGCGGCCCCATTCGCGGCCGGACGGTGGCCTGGGTGGGCGATGCCAACAACATGAGCTACACGTGGGTGCAGGCCGCCCGGCTGCTGGACTTCCAGGTGCACATTTCCACGCCACCCGGCTATGCGCTGGACATGTCTCGCATCAGCGAGGCCGAACAGAAGCACCTGCGCCATTTCGAAGACCCGCGCGAGGCCTGTCGCGGTGCCGATCTGGTCACCACCGACGTGTGGACCAGCATGGGCTACGAGGCCGAGAACGAGGCCCGGGCCGCCGCCTTTGCGAACTTCTGCGTCGATGAGCAGACGATGGCCCTGGCCAGCCCCGATGCGGTGTTCATGCACTGTCTGCCGGCGCACCGGGGTGAGGAAGTGACGGCCGGCGTGATCGACGGCCCGCAGTCGGTGGTGTGGGACGAGGCCGAGAACCGCCTGCACGTGCAGAAGGCCCTGCTGGAGTATCTGGTCATCGGCCGCGTGCCGACCTGATGCCCCGTCCCACGTTGCTGCCATGTCGCCGCTGCCTGCCGGCATGCCCGGGGGCGTCGCGGGAACGAATGAGTCCATGGCACGCGCAAAACCACGCGGTGCCATGGGCATCCGGGCGCTGGGTCAGACCTTCTGGCCCAGCTGGCGAACCACCTCATCGGTGGTCCACAGGTCGTTGGCCACCAGGCGGTAATTGACGAGCGCGGCCAGATAGCCATCGCCCTCCGGCAGTTTCGGGCCGGCGGTGGCGTCCTTCACCACCGTCACCTCGAAGCCCTGCTCGATGAACTCGCGCAGGTGCGACTCGACGCACAGGTTGGCGGCCATGCCCGCCAGCAGGATCTGGTCCACCTTCTGCTTGCGCAGCTGCAGCGTCACATCGTTGCTTTCCGGGCCGAAGATCTTGTGCGGCGAGGCAATGATGGTCTTGCCATCGAAAATGTAGGGCTTGTATTCGGGCATGAAGTCGGCTCCCGAGCCTTCGAAGCCCTTCATGTCATAGGCGCTGGGCCGGGCAAACATGCCGCTGTCGTGCATGAAGTGCTCGCCCGGGCCACCGAATTCCCACTGGTGATCGGTGGGGTAGTAATAGTGTGGCGATACCACCACAGGAATACTGGCCCCCTTGGCTGCCTTGAAGAGGCGCAGCAGATTCGGGACCGTATTGTTCTGTGTCACGCTTTCGCCCACGGCCCCCCAGGCAATGCCTTTCGGGCTCAGGAAATCGATCTGGGGGTCGATGACCACCAGCGCCACGCGCTTTGGATCGAGCTTCATGCCCTTGCGCGGCATGCCATAGCTGGACGGCTCGGCGTACGGACTGGCTGGCGCAGCCCCCCTGCCCGCGGCATTTCTGCCAGCGGCTTCGGCATTGCCTGCACCGCCCAGCGTCATGGCACCCAGTGCGGCAACCGCCGCAACGGCTTTGGCATCATGCCCCAGAAACTGGCGGCGTCCCTGGTCAACGGTGTGATCTTTGTGGTTATTGCACATGGTTTCCAAATGAAGAGGAGAAGGTTTCTGGCCGAATCATCCGCGCAGCATGCTGCAATACCACCTGCCCGGTGCCAGTGACGACATCGTCGCCGAATGCACGCAAGGCCGGTTGACACATCATCCCGTCTTTTTACCCGGATGATGGCCGTGCGATGGACGGTCCACCGCTGGCACCTTTCAGGCGACCATTCATCGGCCCGAGGCGTTTCATGGACATTTTCTCCACCGGGCCGTCAGCATGTCATGGACACATGCTTTCCCGCGCCGCCCCCTGCACTTACTCCCTGCACTTACTCCCTGCACTTACTCCCTGCACTTACTCCCTGCACTTACTCCCTGCACTTACTCCCTGCACTTACTCCC
>ERZ773077.1092-NODE-1092-length-19296-cov-68.392547_pt1 | contig 19296 bp, 20 predicted proteins | sample MGYA00580612_ERZ773077 | MGnify/ENA primary metagenome ERZ773077 (study PRJEB29015, sample SAMEA2737971) | human oral metagenome | biome: human oral; feature: human-associated habitat; material: dental | place: China | collected 2021 ...
CAACCCCAATTCGGCGACAGCTACCTCTACCGCCTCGTCCACGCCGTCGCCCACCTGCGCGACGAACTCGACCACCGCCAACACATTGAAAATTATGTCTTAGGCCTCACCCACGAACTCAAAACCCCGCTCACTGCCCAGCAGGCCGCCCTCGAATTGCTGCAAGACGGCCCCCTTAGCCCCGACCAGCAACAACTGCTCGACCGCATCCGCCGCAACACCCAAAAACAAAAACAACTCATCACCCGCCTGCTCGAACTCGCCCGCCTGGAAAACCGCGACAGCCTGCAAAGCACGCAAACCGTTGATTTGGCCAATCTAGCCGTCCAAGCCGCCCAAGAAAGCCGCGCCGCCCTGCAAGCCAAACAGCTGCACATCGCCCTCAACTGCCCGCCCCGTGCCGTCCAAGGAGACCCGCTGCTGCTGCGCCAAGCCATCGACAACCTGCTTTACAACGCCATCGACTTTGCCGAAACCGGCAGCGAAATCCGCCTCAGCCTCACCCGCAGCCGAAACCGCACCGAACTGGCGGTTTACAACCAAGGCAGCCCCGTTCCCGATTACGCGCTGGCCAAAATCCCCCAACGCTTCTACTCGCTCCCCCGCGCCGACGGCAGCCGCAGCAGCGGGCTGGGCTTGAGCTTCACCACCGAAATCATGCGCCTGCACCACGGCCGCCTGATGCTCGCCAACCGCGAAAACGGCGTGGAAGCCTTGCTGTTGTTTGAAGGGGAGGGCGAAGAGGCCGTCTGAAAACTGCTTTTAGGGTTTTCAGACGGCCTCTGCTTCAGGTAGATATTTGAGAATATTAGGTAAAAGAAAAAGCCGGAAGATTCCGGCTTTCATCTGCTGATTCCGTTTTCGGCTTGGCCGTTCGGAATAATCAGCGTTTTTCCTTTTTCTGGCAAGGTCCGCAAATGCCGTACATATACAGGGCGTGATCCACGATGCGGTAGCCGTTTTCTTCGGCGATTTTATCTTGCAGTTTTTCGATTTCTTCGCTGTGGAATTCGGTTACGTCGCCGCATTTGACGCAGACGATGTGGTCGTGGTGGCCGCCGGTATTCAGTTCGTAAACGGCTTTGCCGGTTTCGAAATGGTGGCGCAACAGGATGCCTGCCTGTTCGAATTGGGTTAAAACGCGGTAGATGGTGGCAACGCCGATTTCGATTTCGTGCTCCAGCAGGAGGCGGTAAACGTCTTCTGCGCTCATGTGCTGATCGGGATACCGCTCGAACAAATCGAGGATTTTCAAACGCGGGCCGGTTACTTTCAGGCCGTTGTGCCTGAGTTGAGCTACATTATGATCCATGGTCTTTCCATACCGTAGTTATCCAATTGCCGCTATAATACGCATATTTTGTAGTTTTGCACACACAAAGATGATAAAGATTTTTAAATGTAGTCTTTGCTGTGGCATACTGTACAACAATATCCCCCATACTCGGAAAAGGTATCGTCCGTGAACAAACTTCCCATTCTGCTTATCGCCGCCGTTATCGGGCTTTCTGCCTGTTCGGCCGAGCGCATTTCTAATTTTCCTTCCTACAAACTGAAAGTGATCCAGGGCAACCAGCTTGATGCTCGCGCCGTTTCTTCGTTGCAGCAGGGCATGAGCCGCGATCAGGTCCAACTGCTGCTGGGTACGCCGCTGCTGCGCGATCCTTTCCACAGCGACCGCTGGGACTACACCTACGAAATCAGCCGCAACGGCGTGGTCAATCAAGCCGAAACGCGCAACCTGACCGTTTGGTTTGAAAACGACCGCCTGGTCAAGGCAGAGGGCAACGCGCTCGAATATGCCCGCCAACAGCAATCTGCGGCTACGGAATAAAACGAAATGGATAAATTGAAAATTGCCATTGCCGGTGCGAACGGCCGCATGGGCCGCGTATTGGTCGAGGCCGTAAACAACCATCCCGGCGCGGTATTGAGCGGCGCGCTAGAACATGCCGGTTCGGACGCATTGGGTTTGGATGCAGGCTATGCGCTGGGTTTGAAAACCGGCGTATCGATTTCCGACGATGTGGACAAAGTTTTGGCCGCCAGCGACGTGTTAATCGACTTTACCCGCCCCGAGCCGACGCTCAAACATCTGCAAAAATGCGTGGAAGCAGGTAAAAACATCGTCATCGGCACGACGGGTTTTGACGACGCGGGCAAAGCCGCCATCAAAGCGGCGGCGGAAAAAATCGGCGTGGTGTTCGCCGCCAATTTCAGTGTCGGCGTAAACCTGACCTTCCACATCCTCGACACCGTCGCCCGCGTATTGAACGAAGGCTACGACATCGAAATCATCGAAGCCCACCACCGCCACAAAGTCGATGCCCCCAGCGGAACGGCTTTAAGGATGGGCGAAGTGATTGCCGATGCGCTTGGCCGCGATTTGAAAGAATGCGCGGTATACGGCCGCGAAGGCCACACTGGCGAACGCGACCCGCAAACCATAGGTTTTGCCACCGTTCGCGGCGGCGACATCGTCGGCGACCATACCGCATTGTTTGCCGCAGAGGGCGAGCGCGTGGAAATTACCCACAAAGCCAGCAGCCGCATGACTTTCGCTTCCGGCGCGGTGCGTGCGGCGGTATGGGCGGCGGGTAAGGCCGGCCTGTTCGATATGCAGGACGTGCTGGGTTTGAAAAACCGCTGATTGCCCGTGCCGAATGCCGTTTCATACCACGAGGCCGTCTGAAAAGCCGTTTGGCCGCTTTCAGACGGCCTTTCCACGCATTTCAGGATTCCGAACGTGTACCCACAAATAACCACCGACTTCGGCCCGGCCGAATGGCGCAACGAGAGTACGCAGAAGCCGCCGAAACAAGCCGTCAGCCTGCATGATTCAGGAGCCGCCGCCATCCTCGATCAAGCGCGGCAGGATACGGCCGTCATTTGGCGCGGCGATTTTCACAATGCCAAGCAAGTCCTGGCCGCACTGAAAAAACGCCTGCGGGCGAAAAGGCCGTCTGAAAAAAACGACCTGACTCCTGCGGAACGCTTCCACCGCCACCGGATGCGGCAGGCGCAGCAGAGCCGAACAGTCAATATGCTGGCGGTGGAAATCGGTGCCGGTTTCCGGCTCGAACTGCCGCGCGCGCCTGATGTCCGTGCCGCGCTGGCCGATGTGTACGGAGAAGAAAACGACACGCCTTTCCTGTTGCCGCTCAACCGATTGCTCGGATTCGTCGGCGCGCACGAGTGGCATAAAAAAGGCGTGGACATTCCCGCACTGGGCGGGCGGATACATGTGCCTTTCGGTGTCTTTTCCCCTTTGCGCGGCGAGTATCTCGACCTGTTGATGCGGGCGGAACTGCCGCCGTCTTTTCAGACGGCCTTCGATATAGGCACGGGTTCGGGCGTGCTGGCCGCATTGCTGGCCAAACGCGGCTTGCGGCGGATTACCGCCACCGACAACAACCCGCGCGCCCTGAGTTGTGCCGGAGACAACATCCGCCGCCTCGGTTTGCAGCGGCAAATCGGCATCGAGGCCGCCGACCTGTTTCCGGAAGGATGCGCCGACCTGATTGTCTGCAATCCGCCCTGGCTGCCTGCGAAACCCACGTCGGCCGTGGAAACCGCGCTGTATGATCCCGACCATGCCATGCTGCGCGGTTTCCTGAACGGCGCGCGCAGTCATTTGAACGGCGGCGGCGAAGTTTGGCTGATTATGTCGGATTTGGCCGAACATTTGGGATTGCGTGCCGCCGATTTCCTGCCGCGCTGTTTTCAGACGGCCGGACTGAGCCTGATTGAAACGCTGCACATCCGCCCGCAGCACGGTAAAGCCGTTTCTACCGACGACCCGCTGGCATTTGCCCGAAATCGGGAAACAACGTCTTTATACCGTTTGAAGGCAGGGTAGGGCGGAAGATGCCGTCTGAAACGGTTTGCGCGCCGTTAAAATTATGTTTTCAGACGGCCTTCATGATGCTTGGGCTTTATGTTTGGGTTTGGACGGGAGCAATCCGTTTGTGCGGGTTGATTGATTTTATAAGCTGCCGCTGCCGGCGGCCCGGTTGTTTTCCAGTTCCATTGATTGAAAAAACCATTGCCGAATATCAAGATAAGAAAAGTGCTTGTGATAAAAGGCCGTCTGAAAGTTTTCAGACGGCCTTTTCAGGGTTGAACCTCAGGCAGGCAGGTTATTTGCCTTCTTCGCGGGCTTTGCGCGCTTCCAGCCATTGTTCCAGATAATGGATGCTGACACCGCCGTCGGCGAAGCCCGGATCGCGGAACAAGTCGCGGTGCAGGTCGGCATTGGTTTTGATGCCGGTAATGGCCAGTTCGGCCATCGCAACGCGCATTTTTGCCATTGCCTGTTCGCGGGTTTTGCCGTGTACGCAGATTTTGCCGATCAGGCTGTCGTAGTTCGGCGGAATGCGGTAGCCCTGATAAATGTGGCTGTCCACGCGGATGCCGAAGCCGCCGGGCAGGTGGCAGCTTTCAATCAGGCCGGGGCTGGGGATGAAGTTGTACGGGTCTTCGGCGTTGATGCGGCATTCGAAGGCATGGCCTTCCAAAACAATGTCTTTCTGCTTGTATTGCAATTTCTCGCCTGCCGCCACGCGCAGTTGTTCCTGAACGATGTCCACACCGGAAATCAGTTCGGTAACGGGGTGTTCGACCTGTACGCGGGTGTTCATTTCGATAAAGAAAAATTCGCCGTCTTCATACAGGAATTCGAACGTTCCTGCGCCCCGGTAGCCGATGCGTTTGCAGGCTTCGACGCAGGCTTTGCCGATTTTTTCGCGCTCTTTGGCGGTGATGCCGGGCGCGGGGGCTTCTTCGATGACTTTTTGGTGGCGGCGCTGCATGGAGCAGTCGCGCTCGCCCAAGTAGATGGCGTTGCCGTGTTCGTCGGCCAGCACTTGGATTTCGACGTGGCGCGGGCGTTGCAGGTAGCGTTCCATGTAAACCATGGGGTTGCCGAATGCGGCACCGGCTTCGGCTTTGGTCATTTCCACCGATTTGATCAGGTCTTCTTCTCTTTCCACCACGCGCATGCCGCGTCCGCCGCCGCCGCCCGATGCTTTGATGATGACGGGGTAGCCGACTTTGGCTGCGGTTTTAATGATGGTTTCGGGGTCGTCCGGCAGTGCGCCGTCCGAACCGGGCACGCAGGGCACGCCCGCTTCCTGCATGGCCTGTTTGGCGGACACTTTGTCGCCCATCAGGCGGATGGTGTCGGCGCGCGGGCCGATGAAGATGAAGCCGGATTGTTCGACTTGTTCGGCAAAATTGGCATTTTCGGCCAGAAAGCCGTAGCCGGGGTGGATGGCGTCCGCACCGGTTACTTCGGCGGCGGCGATGATGGCCGGGATGTACAGGTAACTTTGGGGCGAGGGCGCGGGGCCGATGCAGACGGATTCGTCGGCCAGTTTGACGTGCAGGCTGTCTTTGTCGGCTTCGGAATGGACGGCAACGGTGGCAATGCCCATTTCGCGGCAGGCGCGCAGGACGCGGAGTGCGATTTCCCCACGGTTGGCGATTAATACTTTTTTCAACATGATTAACCTCTCGGTTTGGTTTTCAGACGGCCTTCGGTCAGACTTGTCGGTTGTTCAGCGCGTTGCGTATTTTTTGGTCGGTTTTGTATTGGCTCAGGGCGTATACCGACCAGATGGCGGCAGGCAGCCAGCCGATAAGTGTGAGTTGCAGTATCAGGCAGATGATGCCGGCGATGGGGCGGCCGATGGTGAAGAATTGCAGCCAAGGCAGCAACAGGGCGATGAGCAGGCGCATAAGGCATCCTTTGTCCGACGAGGGACGGTCAAGCTTTCAGACGGCCTTTCCGAGGTGCGGAAGGCCGTCTGAAAGGGTTATTCGATGATGAACAGGGGTTCGCCGTATTCGACCGGTGTTCCGTTTTCTACCAGGATTTCTTTGATGACGCCGGATTTCTCGGCTTCGATTTCGTTCATCAGTTTCATGGCTTCGATGATGCACAGGGTGTCGCCGGCTTTGACGGTTTGGCCGACTTCGACAAACGCGGGGCTGCTCGGGCTGGCGGCACGGTAGAAGGTGCCGACCATGGGCGATTTTTGTGCGGCGGAGAGGTCTCGTGCGGCAGGAGCGGCTGCCGGGGCTGCCGCAGGAGCAGGCGCGGCGGCCGCGGCCGATGCGGCGGGTGCGGCCGCTACGGGTGTGGGCGCGTAGACGGTTTGCGCCACGGTGGAGCGGGTGATGCGAACTTTTTCCTCGCCTTCGGTTACTTCGATTTCGGCAATGCCGGATTCTTCAACCAAATCAATCAGCTTTTTCAGTTTGCGTAAGTCCATTTCGGTTTCCTTGCAAAGGTTGTACATCCGCGTTTGACGGCGGTTGCGGAAGGTATGGGGCGGCACGGTCCGGGCGGCTTGCCCGATGGCGGAACGGGATGGTTCCGCAGGCCGGAAACAAACGCGTATTTTTACTAAGATGGTGTTAAAAGTCCAGCAAAATGTGAGAAAAATACGCTTTTTGCGGTTAAACAGGCCGTTTGGCCGGAAGGCGGGGCGGATTCTGAAATGTTTTTAAGCGGTTATGCGGGCGGATAAACGGCGGCTACGGAAAGGCCGTCTGAAAGATGTTTTCAGACGGCCTCATGAAGGCTGGGTATGGGGGTTATCCCGCAATCGCGGCATATTGTTCCGCGCCGAGCAGGGCGTCGTAGTCGGCGGGGTTGTCGGGTTTGATTTTGAAGAACCAGCCTTGTCCGTACGGGTCGCTGTTGGCCGTTTCGGGTGCCGAGGCGAGGTTTTCGTTTACGGCGGTGATTTCTCCGGCGAGCGGGGCGTAAATATCGGAGGCGGCTTTAACCGATTCGACTACGCCGACCCGGTCTTTCGCCGCCAGTTTGGTGCCGATTTCGGGCAGTTCGACAAAGACGATGTCGCCCAGCAGTTCTTGGGCGTGGAAGGTGATGCCGACGGTCATTGTGCCGTCTTCTTCTTTGCGCAGCCATTCGTGGCTGTCGGCATATTTGAGTTCGGCGGGGATATTGCTCATGGTTTGTCCTCTTTAGTCGGGTAAGGGTTTGTTCGGGGGCGGAAGCATAGCAGGCTTGCGGTACTTTTGGAATATACGGTGGTTTTACGTTTGATAGTGCCGTTTAACTTTGTACTGCGGCATAATTCGATATACGGCAATCCGCCGTTTTGCAGGAGGTTGAGATGAAAAGGTTGATTTTATCCGCCCTGTTGCTGGTGTCGGCAAGCGGGTGGGCGCAACAGGACATTTCGCGTGCTTTTGAACACGGGGTGGTAACGACGGAGCGTCCGCAGCAGCGGGATATTTATATTTACACGTATGACGACCTTTATCCGCCGCCTCCGCCGCGTTCGTATTTTTATTATGAAGGCGGCAGGAACGGTGTGTCGGTGCGGATTGGGGGTGCGGACGACCGGGGGTATGCACCTCCGCCGCGCGTTTATCGGAATTATCCGCCGCCGCGCGGTTATTATCGCGAAGAAGACCGAGGTGGCGGTAATCCGGGACGCTTTAGCGGCAGTTCCATCCGTTTCGACGGTGGTGCGGCCGATCGATAGTCGGGATTTGGGCCGCCTGCCGTTTGATGGCGGGTCGCAGGATGAGGAAAGGCCGTCTGAAAACCTGTTTGCTTGGTTTTCAGACGGCCTTTTGTTATTACTCTTACTGTTTTTTAGAACGGTTTGTATGTCGCCAGCCAGTAAATGGTGCCGACGATGCCCATCGACAGCAGGTAAAACAGCCAGGCTTGCGTGCTGCGGGGCTTGGATTTCAGTGCCTTCATGCCGATGAGGACGTAGGCAACCACTAAAAGCAGTTTCACGCCCAGCCAGTTGGCGTTGCCGAAGGGTGTCCAGTGGGCGATGGTCATAATCCACAGGCCGGTGAACAGCAGCGTGGTGTCGTTGAGGTGCGGCAGCACTTTCAATACGCCCGGCAGCGGTTTTTCGGGTTTGGCAAACAGCATCCAGTAGCGCAGGTTGAATAATAAAACGGTCATGGCGACAAAAAACAAGTGGCCTTTTTTTGCCCAGATGTAAATCATGGTCGGTTTTCCTTATCTATCGGTTCGGTTTTCGGATACGTTTTTCTATGGCCAGCAGTTGCGGCGGATGGTTGCGCTGGTTGGTAAAGCGGTAGTGCAGGACTTGATATTGTTCCTGCGGCAGGGCGGCCGCCCATTGTTCGATGGCGGCGGCTTCGGCGCGTCCGGCCGGGTGGCCGCTGTAAACGACGGCGGTCAGCAGTCCGCCTTCGGCCAGCAGTGCGGCGGCGGCCTGCATGGCGCGCACGCTGCTGTCGGCTTTTGTGGTAACGGTTTTGTCGCCGCCGGGCAGGTAGCCGAAGTTGAACATGGCGGCATCCAGCGGTTCGCGGACGTAATCGGCCAAATCGGCATGGCTGGCGGCAATCAGTTCCACTCGTTCTTCAACGCCGTTTTCGCGCAACAGTCCGGCGGTGTTGGACAGGGCTTGAGCCTGGATGTCGAACGCCCAAACTTTTCCGCTCCCGCCTGCAAGTTGCGCCAAAAACAGGGTGTCGCGGCCGTTTCCGGCTGTGCCGTCCAAGGCGCGGCCGCCGTTTTTCAGACGGCCTTCGATGAGTTGCCGGGCAAAGGCAAGGGCGGGCAGCAGGGGCATATTCGGTTTTCCGGTTGCAGATTTCCGCTGTTTGTCCGGCCGGTGCGGCGGTTGGCCGAGTCAAAAGCGCGGGCAGTATAAAGTGAAGTGGGGCGGTTGCCAACCATGCGGAAGGAAAGCCGCCATGGCGGGCGGTTTTTATTTTGTGGTTACGCGTCAAACGTGGTTCCGCCGTTGCCGGTGCGGACGGCGAAAGCACCCAGATACACCATGTCTTTTACATTGGTTCGGGCGGCATTCGGTGCGGCGGTTTCGGCAAGCAGGTAGGCGGCGTTGATGTCCTGCCCTTGCAGTTTTTCGGCGCAGGCCTGTGCGAATCGTGCGGCTTCTTCTGGTGTGGCAAACTGCGTTTCGCCGTATTGGGTGGCGAGTTCGGCGGCGGGCACGGGGCGGTTGGACGCTACCCAGATTTCGCCGAGCGGCTGTTTCAGGGCTTTGTCGAGTTCGGCTTTGCGCTCTTTCAGCCGCCATGCGTCTTTACGTTCCGCCCATGTGGCCCACACATGGAAGGCGAGGGTTAAACCGCAGGCTTCGTAGAATGTGTCGTTCTCTTGATAGAACGACACTGCATGTGCGAGCTGTTCGGGCGTGTAGTCGGGAACGTATTTGGCCAGGTTCCACAGCACATCGTAAAGCGTGCCGCTTTCCAGCAGGATGCCGATGGGGCGGTCGGCCAGTTGCGCGGGGATGTAGGGCGGACGGGCATCGTCAAAATCTTCGCCGTCGGCGTGCGTATCCCGATATTCGGCCTCTTCTTCCGCAAACAGATAGATTTCGGCGGCGGCGGGATTTTGCGCCCATCGGTCTTCATCCACATAAAGCCAGCCGTCGATTTCGCCCAGATGCGGCACCAGTTCGTCGAGATTGGCGTAAATTTTCATCGCATTTCCTTTTTGGGCGGTCTGTTACGCGTCCAACTTCAAGTCGCCGTCTTTAATCCAACCGATGCGGCGCATGGGGATGGCAATCAGCCAAGTCAAAAGCGCGGGCAGCACGAAATGCAGCAGGCCGATGGCCAGCCACACCGAAGGCGCGCTGCCCATCGCGTCCAACGTGCCTACCTGTCCGACCAGGCCGCTCGTGCCCATGCCCGCGCCCGAGGGGATATTCTGCATTTGGAAGACCAGCGTCGCCAGCGGGCCTAAAATGGCGGAGGCGATAATCGGCGGCAGCCAGACTTTCGGATTCTTCACGATATTGGGCATTTGCAGCATACTGGTGCCCAAGCCCTGGCTCAACAGCCCCGACCAGCGGTTGTCGCGGAAACTCATGACCGCGAAGCCGACCATTTGGGCGCAGCAGCCGACTGTGGCCGCGCCTGCCGCCAAGCCGTTGAGCGACAGGGCAATCGCCACCGCCGCGCTGGAAACCGGCAGCGTCAGCAAAATACCCATGATGACCGACACCAAAATACCCATCAAAAACGGCTGCAAATCCACCGCCCACATAATCAACGCGCCGATTTCGGTCATGGCCGTCTGAATCGCGGGGCCGACGAATTGGGCGGCGGCCAAACCGGCAATCAGGGTGGCGGCAGGCGTGGCGACGATATCCACGGGCGTGGATTTATAAACCAGCTTGCCGAACTCCGCCCCGACGGCGGCGGCGATAAAGCAGCCGACCGGCCCGCCCAAAGCCGCCCCCGCCGTGCCTGTGGCAACGCTGGCAAACAACACCAGCGGCGGTGCTTTCAGCGCGTAGGCCACGCCCACGCCTATGGCTGCGCCCATCGCCCCTTGAGCCTGTTTGCCCACTTCTATCAGCCAAGGCCAGTCCAGCCAGCCGCCGACGGTTTTTAAAATCAGGCCGATAATCAGCGACGAGAACAGCCCCAGAGCCATAAAGTTCAGCGCGTCTATGCCGTAGCGGCGCAGGCTGAATTCGATGTTGCGCGAGGCAAGGAAGGTACGGAATGCCATGTTTTTTCTCCTGTGTGATGTGTGCGGCGGTTGTTTGTGCCGCATTTGAATGCGACGGGTATGCCCGATGTGTTTTCAGACGGCCTCCTGATGGGGGAGGCCGTCTGAAAAAAGTAAGGGATGGCGGGTTGGTTGATGCCGGTATGCTGCGGTTTGCCGCCAAGATTTTTCAGACGGCCTACATGCCCAGTTCGTTCAAGAAGCGGATGTCGTCCGCCCAGCCCGATTTCACTTTGACCCAAACTTGTAAAAATACTTTGCAGTCGAACAGCTTTTCCATGTCGAGGCGGGCTTCGGTGGAGATTTTTTTCAGTTTTTCGCCGCCTTTGCCGATAACGATGGGTTTTTGGTTTTCTTTGTCCACCAAAACGGCGATGTAGATGTGTTGGATGCCGTTTTCTTCTTTGAACTGTTCGACTTCCACGTTCATGGCATAAGGCAGTTCTTCGCCCAGATAGCGGAACAGTTTTTCGCGCACGATTTCCATGGCGAGGAAGCGGCTGGATTTGTCCGTAACCATGTCTTCGGGATACATGGGGACGCTCTCGGGCAGGTAGGTTTTGAGCAGCTCGAGCAGGTTGGCGATGCGCAGCCCGTGTTTCGCGCTGACGGCTTCGGCGGCGGCAAAGTCGAATTCGCGCCGTACGTCGTCGATAAAGGCTTGCAGGGCGTATTTGTCTTTTGCTTTGTCTTTGTCGATTTTATTGACCGCCAGAATCACGGGGGTGTGTTTGGGCAGTTGTTTGATGACGGTGCGGTCGGCTTCGGTGAGGCGCATGGCTTCGACGACGAAGACGACGGCATCTACGCCTGTTAAGGCTTCGGTAACGTTTTGGTTGAGGCGGTCGTTCAGCGCGTTGCGGTGGTCGGTTTGGAAGCCGGGGGTATCGACGAAGACGAATTGGGCGGTGTCGTCGGTGTAGATGCCGGTTACTTTGTGGCGCGTGGTTTGTGCTTTTTTGCTGGTGATGCTGATTTTTTGCCCGATGAGGTGGTTCATCAGGGTGGATTTGCCGACGTTGGGGCGGCCGACGATGGCGATGAAGCCGCAGCGGTAGCCGTTTGGGACGGGGTATTCGGGACAAGGGGTGTCGGTGTAGGTCATTGGTTTTCCTTTTTGCAAGTGTGAGGCCGTCTGAAAGCGGGCGGTATTGGGGAAGGGTGTTTTCACTCCGTTTCGGTTTCGCTTTCAGACGGCCCGGCGTATCCGTTGTCCGGCATTTGCCATACTGTTTCGATACATTGCTTTAACAGTTGCAGGCCGGGGTTTTGCGCGTATTCGTCGGCATGGATGAAGTGCAGCGGCAGGGTTTGGCGGTATTCTTCGATGACGGCGACGGGTCTGCCCGCATTGATTGCCGCCGCCGCTTTGCTTTCCGGCACCATGGCGATGCCCAGGCCGTCGGCCACGAGGTCGATGATGGTCTGCGGGTAGTCGCACAGGATTTGGCGTTTCGGCGCGAGGCGGTTGGCACGCCAAAATTGTTGCAGGTGTCGGTTGCTGCTCGCCGCGCCGGACATTTCGATCCAAATGTGGTTTTCCAGGCTTTGGGGTATGCCTTGGCGGATGGCGTCGCGTTCGGCTTTGGGGCAAATCAGCGAATAATGGATATTTTCCAAGAAAATGCTGCGGATGCCCATTTGTTTGGAGGTGCCGAGGAAAAAGCCGCCGTGCAGTTTGTGTTCCTGAATCCTGTCTGCGATTTCGCCGCTCATGCCGTATTGGATGTGCAGACGGGTTTTCGGTTCGCGTTGGCTGACGAGGGCGGTGAGGCGGGTAACTTTGGCCGAGTCCACGGGGTGAATCAGGCCGAGGCGGATTTCTTCGGTGTGGTTGGCGGCCAGCGTTTTGGCAAAGTGTTCCAGCCGGTGTTTGTGTTGCAGCAGGGATTCGGCCTCGGGCAGGAAGATTTCGCCTGCGCGGGTCAGGCTCATGCCGTTGCTGTTGCGGACAAACAGCGGTGTGCCCAGTTCGTTTTCGATGGCTTTGATTTGTGCCGAAACGGCGGGTTGGGATAAAAACAGCCGTTCGGAAGCCTGGGTCAGGTTGCCCTGGTGCGCCACGGTAACGAAGGCTTTGAGTTGGTTCAGTTCCATGTTTTTCTCTTTTGCGGGTGTCGGGTCTGTCATGACGCGGTTGTTCTTTTCGGTTGCGGTTTTAACATAAACACGGGGCAAAGAGAAGGAAAAGTTAAATTTTGTCAGGATGGCGTGCAGGCCGTCTGAAAGGGTTGCGGCAGAGGGCGGCGTTGTTGTTTTTGGGGGTGTAAATCCAACAGGCCGTCTGAAAATGTTTTCAGACGGCCTGTTGGGTTTGTGCGGCTTATTTGCAGCTGACGCCGGCAATTTTGCCGTTGTTCAGTTTGATGTTGCATTGTGTGCCGCTGCTGCCGGAGATGGTTACGCCGTCGGCGGATTTCCTGATGGAAAGGGGTTCTTTTACGCCCATGGAAACGGCGGTGGCGGCCAGGTTTTCGGTCAGTTGTTCGGACAGTCCGGCAGAGTTTTCCTGTATTTTGATGTCTTTCGCCATGGCGGCGGGTGCGGCAACTGCGGTGGCAAGGGCCAGCAGAACTGCGATTTTTTTGTTCATGGTTATGTTTCCTAAAATGCGCCTGAGGTGTTCAGGCAGGTGCAGGGTAAAGTAATTTTCTGCGTGGGGCAAGGATTTAACGTGTTTTTATATAACGGGTAATTTTGTTCCGATTTGCAAAAATACGGTTGCGGATGCGGATAGCGGTGTTTTTGCAGTTGTGGTGTTTGGAGTTCCCATGGAGGAAGGCCGTCTGAAAACGCGATGTCGGTTTTCAGACGGCCTTATGTCGTTTGCGGATATCTATCGCGGTTTTCGCGAATGGCGGGTTTTACGCCTGTATCCGATGGTTTTTAGCTTTCCTTAGCGCAGCTCGGTATGCAGGCGGTTCAGCCATTCTTTGCTTTCCGGGCCGGTGTAGAGGCTGCCGTCCCTGTTGAGGATGCGCAGTCTTGCACCTTCTTTGACCGGTTCGAGGAATGCGACTAATTCGGGCTGCTGGGTCGGTGCGGCGGCTTTTTTGCCGAACAGTCGGCCGACGAGTCCGGGTTTCTTCTCTCGGACTGCGGCACCTTCGGCTTGTGCAGGCTGCACGAGGAAGGCGTGTTTCTCGGTATTTTGGCCGATAACGGTCAGGCCGATCCGGTCGAGTGCCAGTGCGGTGCGCCGCCAGTTACGCGAGTAGTCGCCGGAGAGCAACAGGCTGCCGTTTTCCAGTTTGGCCAGGTTGGAAGCCTGTTTGGCGGCGGCAGTGTCGCCGAGTTCGGACTGGATTTGTTTTTCGTCCGCGCCCAGGTATTGCATGAAGCGTGCCAAAAAGGCGGCTTCCAGGTTCGGATCGTTCGGGCGCGGCTGCCACATGGTGCGTTCTTCGCTGCGGTCGGTATAGGTTTCGCTCATGCCTTTGTGGGCGAAGAAGATGTCTGTGCCGCCGTTTTTGGCTTGTTCTATACGGATGATGAATTTGTCGCGCTCGCTGGTGGAGTAAACGCCGCCCAAGCCGATTTTTTCGAGCAGGCTGCGGAGGCCGCCGCCGGAGAGTTTGGCACGGTTTTCAGCCCAGTCGGTTTCCATTTGGCCGATGGCGGGTTCTTCGCTTGCAATGGTAAAGCCGCTTTCCTGCCAGAAGGTTTTCAGCAGCGGCCACAGTTCGGCGGGTTTTTTGCCGGATACGGTCAGCCAGCGTTGGCTGCCGTCCCGTTCCATTTTGACACCGCTCACGCCTGCGAGGACGGTCTGGCCGCCTGCATGTTGGTTGATTGCGCGGTTGCGGTTGATGTCGCTGGCGCGGACGGCACCGCTGCCGGCAGGCAGTTGGTAAAGGCTGTTTTGCCCGGGGTTGGTCAGGTCGGGCGGAACTTCGAGGTTCACGACTTTGCGGTTTTGCGATTGATAGTCGAGTTTGGGTTGTTCTTTTTTGCTGCCCGAACATGCGGCCAGGCTGAGGAGGGAAAGGGCCAAAATGGCGGGTTTGATTGGATTCATACGGACTCCGTGTGGGATTAAATCAGTTTGGCTGCGGCCAGTGCGGCACGTACTTTGGCTTGCCCGCCTTCGGTGAGGGGGATGATGGGCAGCCGGACGTGTGCGGCGCAGACACCGAGTTGTTCTGCAGCCCATTTGGGGGCGGCAGGACTGGGTTCGCAGAACATAACATCGTAAATCGGGGTAAGTTGTTTGTTCAGTTCGCGTGCGCGTGCGATTTCTCCGTTTAGGGCGGCACGGCACATGTCGGCGAAGAGTTTTGGGGCAACGTTGGCTGCCACGGTGATGACGCCATGGCCGCCGCACAGCATGAAGGCGATGCCTGTGGGGTCGTCGCCGGAATAAACGGCAAAGCCTTCCGGCGCATGGTTGATTAAGTCGATTTCGCGGCCGATGGCGCCGCTGGCTTCTTTAACGCCGACGATGTTGGAAATTTCAGCCAGGCGCAGGATGGTTTCGTTGCTCATGTCTACCACGGTTCGTCCGGGAACGTTGTAGATAATCATCGGGATGTCGACCGATTCGGCAATGGTTTTGAAATGGCGGTAAATGCCTTCTTGGGACGGTTTGTTGTAGTAGGGGACGACTGACAGGGTGTAGTCCGCACCCGCTTGTTTGGCGGCTTGCGAAAGGGCGACTGCCTCGGCAGTGCTGTTGCCTCCCGTGCCGGCAATGACGGGAACGCGTTTGGCGGTATGTTTGACTACTGCTTCGATAACGGCTGTGTGTTCTGCTACGGAAAGGGTGGCGGATTCTCCCGTAGTGCCGACGGCGACGATGCCGTCGGTGCCGTTGGCAATGTGCCAGTCAATCAGTGTTTCGAGTTGTTGGAAATTGACGCTGCCGTCTTCGTGCATGGGGGTAATCAATGCAACCAAGCTGCCTGTCAGCATAATAAAACCTTTGTAGTGGGTTGGAAAAAACACGCCGATTTTAGCCTAACTTTTGCCGGATAGGCAAAAGGCCGTCTGAAAGGGATTTTATGTCTGATGCGGGACGATGGGCCGTATCGGTGGCGGTATATTTGTTTTCAGACGGCCTGCATGCGGGGTGCAGGGTGTTACTGTTCTGTTTCTTCTGCCAAAAAGGTACGCAGTTTTTGCATGGCTTTGGCTTCTATTTGGCGGATGCGTTCGGCGGAAACGCCGTATTCGGCAGCCAGTTCGTGAAGTGTCATCCCGCCGTCGTCCTGCAGCCAGCGTGTCTCGACGATGCGGCGGCTGCGGTCGTCGAGTTTGGCCAGTGCGTTTTGCAGGCCTTCGGTTTGCAGGGTGTAGTGGGCTTTGCGTTCGATTTGGCGCGTCGGCTCGTTGTCGTGGTCTGCCAGCCAGTCTATGGGGGCAAAGTTGTCGTCATCGTCGCTGTTGTCTGCCAGTAAGGCGACATCTTTGCCTGTCATGCGTTGTTCCATTTCCAAAACTTCGGAGAGTTTGACGCCTAAGTCGTCGGCAATGGCCTGCGCCTCTTTCGGTGAGAGTGCGGACAGGGATTTGCGCATGCTGCGCAGGTTGAAGAACAGTTTGCGTTGCGGTTTGGTGGTGGCGACGCGTACCAAACGCCAGTTGCGCAGGATGAATTCGTGAATTTCGGCCTTAATCCAGTGAACGGCAAAAGAAAACAGCCGTGCGCCGCGATCGGGTTCGTAGCGTTTGACGGCTTTCATCAGGCCGATATTGCCTTCCTGGATCAGGTCGGCTTGGTTGAGGCCGTAGCCGTCGTAGCCGCGGGCGATAGATACAACGACGCGGAGGTGCGAAAGGATCAGTTGTTTGGCGGCCTCTACGTCGCCTCTCATTTTGCGTTCGGCCAGGTTGTGTTCTTCTTCCGGGGTGAGCAACGGGATGCTGTTTACTGTGTGGATATATTGATCCAGGCTGCCGTGTCCGCTGGGGACGGGGAGTGTGGTGATTTGACCTGTGGTCATTAATCGGTTTCCTTGTGGATTAGGGGCTTTTGGCCGGTGTGTAAAGCGGCGTAGTGTACGCTATTTTTCCGCTAAGAAACGCGAGTCGTGGTTAAAATGGTTTTCAGACGGCCTATTTAGTTTATATGTATATGATTTTAATATATTTTATTTTTAATGAAGGATATGGGATGATGGTGTTTGCAGATAAAGAAACGGCAACGTTTGGGAGACGTTGCCGTTGGGGTGCATCAGAATAAATCGTTCAAATCGTTATCGGTCGCGGGTTTGCGGTTGATTGGTTTGACTTCGGTTTCTTCCGTTACCCTGTTGATGGGTTTCAGCTCTTGTTCACCATTGTCTTGATCTGTTTGGGTTGGTGAACCTGTATCGGTGTTTTCATTGGCGGGGCGGCTGCTGGTGTTGTCAATTCTAATCGACGGGTCGGTAGTTTGACGTTCTTTGTAGAAATATTCTCCTCCACGCAGTACCAAGCCGGTCGGCACTTTCATGCCTTTACTTTCTTTGCCTTTTAATGCGTGACGCATATATTCCATCCAAACAGGCAGGGCGATGGTGCCGCCATAGCCAGCACGACCCATACTGCGCGGTTTGTCGAAGCCAATGAAGACGGCGGTTACGATGTCTGGGTTGAAACCGACAAACCATGCGTCTTTGTTGTCATTGGTCGTGCCGGTTTTGCCGGCAATGTCCGAGCGACCCAGAGACAATGCGCCTCGAGCAGTACCGTATTTGACGACATCCTGCATGATTTTATACATGATGTAGGCATTGCGCGGGTCGATAACCTGCGGTGCGTTCTCCCCGGCGACAAGCGGTTGCATTTGGGCTTTGAGGCGGTCTTGCGAATCATAGATTTTATCGATGACATACGCAGAAACTTTGTAGCCGCCGTTCGCAAACACAGCATAGGCTTCAGCCATTTGCAAAGGAGTGCTTGATCCTGCCCCAAGTGCCATTGAAAGGTTGGCAGGATGGTTGGACGGCTTGAAGCCAAATTTTTGGATATATTGCTGCGTATAGTCCACACCATTGGCCATCAAGATACGGATGGAAACCATATTTTTAGATTTGGTCAACGCATGGCGCAGTGTAATCGGGCCATCATAACGGCCGTCTGAATTTTTCGGTGTCCAAGGCCGACCTCCCCGTCCTGCTCCGGGAATGGAAAGCGGTTCGTCATTTATTAAAGTTGCAGCCGTCATGCCTTTTGCCAATGCTGCGGAATAGACGAATGGTTTGAATGAAGAACCCGGTTGACGCATGGCTTGGGTGGCCCGGTTGAAATTTTTGCTGTGGAAGTTATAACCGCCAACTAAAGCTTTTACCGCGCCGGTGCGTACATCCAAGGCAACTAATGCGCCCTGTAAGGCAGGTTCTTGGGCGATACGCCATTCGCCGCCTTTGATTCTTTGCAGGCGGATAACCGCACCTGGACGAAGTTGTGCTTCTTCGAGTTTTGCATTGAGGATAGCATTGCGCGCACTTCCCATTTGAGCTGGGGTTAAACGAACGCGGTCGCCTGTTGTGATTTGAGCAACAATGCCGGTGTTTTTTGATGCTTCAATAATGACGGCAGGTTCCAGCCCATCAACGGCATGCATGGTAGATAGGTATTTGCCGACTATTTCTTCAAGATCTTCATCACTGTCTTTGCCCAGTTCCAAATATCCCTCGGCACCACGATAAGCGCTGCCCCGATCAAAGCCGCGTAAAGTTTTGCGTAATGCGTTGGTGGCAATGCGTTGGCTTTCGGTATCTACCGTTGTATACACTTTAAAGCCTTGCGTGTAGGCATCTTCTCCATATTTCTCGTAGAGTTCCTGACGTGCCATTTCCGCAACATATAACGAAGTTTGGTCGATATCTTGGACATGTCGTTCGTAATGCAGCTCTTGATTAAAAGCCGCATTTTTTTCGGCAGGAGTAATCATACCGAGCTCAACCATATTATTGAGTATGTACTCTTGGCGTTGTTTCGCCCGTTTCGGGTTGACTAGTGGGTTGGCAGCAGAAGGGAATTTGGGTAAACCTGCCAACATTGAGGCTTCTGCTAAATTCAGTTCTTGCACAGGTTTATTAAAATAAACCTGTGCTGCGGCGGCAAAGCCGTATGCACGCTGCCCCAAATAAATTTGGTTGAAATAAAGCTCTAAAATCTGATCTTTAGTTAAAGATTGTTCTATTTTGTAAGCAAGTAAAGCTTCGTTAAATTTTCGTGTGAAAGTTTGTTCGTTGGTCAGGTAAAAGTTACGGGCGACCTGCTGTGTAATTGTACTGGCACCGGAACGAACCCCGCCTGAGCGTAGATTCCCCACCATTGCACGACCTACACCAAATACATCTACTCCCCAATGCTGATAAAAGCGCTTGTCTTCCGCAGCAATCACAGCATCTTTTAATACTTGAGGAAACTCTTTGATTTCGGTAAATGCCCGCCGCTCCTCACCATAAGAGCCAATTAATTTTCCATCGGCAGAGTAAATGGTTAGCGGCATTTTAGGTTGATAGTTTTGAACTGCATCTAAGGCAGGTAATTTCGGATAGGTAATCAAGACAGCAATCGCCAATAGGCCAATAGCGAAAAGAATCAGTCCGACAAGCAAACCGAATAGCGTGGTGAGAAATTTTTTAATCATGACTAAGTAATATTTACCCAAGAAGGCATTAAATAAAGTAAAATGGCTTTAACGTTTAGACAGGGCAGTAAATCAATTACTGCACATTCGTATCAACCGCTTACGGAAGCCGATATTGTAACCAATATTACATGGCAGGGAAATTAGTTATGCGTTTAACAAAAAATGGAAAAAATACAAAAGGTAAAGCTTC
>ERZ773077.1093-NODE-1093-length-19292-cov-12.927639_pt1 | contig 19292 bp, 16 predicted proteins | sample MGYA00580612_ERZ773077 | MGnify/ENA primary metagenome ERZ773077 (study PRJEB29015, sample SAMEA2737971) | human oral metagenome | biome: human oral; feature: human-associated habitat; material: dental | place: China | collected 2021 ...
GTTTAACTTCAAAGACCGTACCTTTTGGTTTGTTGTCCTTGACATAAATAGTGCCTTTGAAAGCATCGACAATCTGCTTGGCCAGAGATAGCCCCAGACCAAAGCCACCTTTCTGACGGGTCCGAGCCTTATCCACCCGATAAAAGCGATCAAAAATCTTCTTCTTATCTTCATCGCTGATGCCAGGGCCATTGTCCGCCACTCGGAAAATAAGGTAACGATCTGTCGAAGTAGCCATGACACTGATTACGCCATCATCATCTGTGTACTTGATAGCATTGTCAAATAGGATGGTCATCAGTTGCTTTAGGAAAATTTGATCTGTCACAATGGGGTGCTTGATCATATTTTCTGAATGAAAGGCTTTTTTATTCTCCCTTGCGATAATACAGTAATTAGCAAAGGTCGTATCAAAAAATTCTGGTTCGACTTCACCATATTGAGGCTTGATGCCATCATCACGACGAGCCAGATTGAGCAGGTTGGTCGTCAGCAAGCGCATATTCCGTACTTCATCCAAGCTAGAAGCAATATTTTCACTGCTCTGCATAATTGTAGCTTCAGGCTTACGAAAAAGCGTCTCTAAGCGGCTCTGCAATACTGCCAGAGGAGTCCGCAGCTCGTGACTGGCATTTTCCACGAAAGCCTTCTGCTTCTGGATACTTTCCAGCAGAGGCTTGACACTCATCCGAGCCAGATAGATACTGGCAATCAGGGAAATTCCCCAAAAGCTGACCATAACCATGGCAATCAGTTGCTCATGCTTACCGCTGGTTTGCTCCAACTGGCTGATGCTAGTCATGACCACAGCATACTTGATATCAGGATACTCATTATTAGGGTCAATATCAAAGAGATAAGCCCGATAGCTTTCTGTCTGGCCAAAGCTGTTGCCAATCACAATTTCCTTAATTTGATTCAGATAGGACTTGTTAAAGTCCAGCGAGTTAAAGTCCAGAAAGCCATCGCTTTTACTAGTGGAAATATTTTTATAATTATCATCCAAAAGCAGGGCAAAAGTATTAGAACTAAAATTTGGTGTCGTCAGATTGTCAGGCTTAGGCTCTTCGTTTGGATCGCCATCTGACTCTTTACTGCTTTTAGGACTTTTAGTGTTGACCTTATTGCTAGGATTAGACTGCTGACCTGTCGTCCGATAGGCCAAATCTGCTACCGAACTAGGATCATTACTCAGGTTTTTAAGATTTTCATCAACAGACGTATAAAGGCTGGAGCGCATAACCTGAATAATAATCAAGGTCATGGCTGAGAAGATTAATGTAAACAACCCAAAATAGCGAATGAAATAAGAGAAATCATCCGCATAAAAGGTCTTCTTGATTTTATTCAGCATCTTTTAAAATGTAGCCGACACTACGAAGAGTATGTAGGTTTTTCGCAAATGCCGTTCCTTTCAGTTTTTTACGAATCTTGGAAACGTACACTTCAACAACGGAAACAGTGGTATCACTGTCAAAGCCCCACAGACGGTCAAAAATTTGGGTCTTAGGCAAGATTACATTTTGATTTTGCAGGAAATAAACCAAGAGGTCGAACTCTTTACCAAGCAACTCTACGTCTTTACCGTCTTTCAATGTTGAATTTGTGGATAGATTGACTGTCACATCACCATAAGAAAGAGTATTCTCGTTGAATTTACCAGCACGTTTCAAGAGCGCCTGGATCCGCATTTTCAGTTCTTCCAAATAGAAAGGTTTTGTCAGATAGTCATCAGCCCCGAGCTCAAAGCCATGTCCTTTATCATCCAAGCTTTCCTTAGCTGTCATGATGAGAACAGGGGTTGTGACTCCTTTTGCCCGGAGATCTTTAAGCACTTGGAAACCATCCTTCTCGGGCAGCATGAGATCCAGCAAGATGAGGTCATAAACACCACTCTCTGCTTCATATAGACCTTCTTCGCCATCAAAAACCTGCATTACATCTGCAAAATCATCCAAAAAATCAAAAACTGAGTTTGACAGTCCAAGGTCATCTTCTACCAATAGAATTTTAATCATCTTTCTTTCCTCCAATAAAACGTTCCAAGATTATGTCTTTTGGTTTTTGTTTTATTTGCTATTCTTATTATATCATGACTTGGGTCAAAATCAGTAAGTTTTTTCTACGACTGCGACGTTTTATTTTCTTTTGTCGACTTATTATTGTTCTTGTCCGATTGTTCATTTGTGTTCGTTGAAGACTTTTTCTTGTTTTTCTTCCCGTTGTCATTTTGCTCAGCAGACGAATCCTTGCTCTTGTCTTTGCCGGATTGCTGATCATCTTGAGGCTGCATACCTTGGTCTTGACCGTTTTGTCCTGAACCACCATCCTGAGGCGGCATGCCATTACCCGGACCGCCGTTTTGACCATTCTGACCTGGTTGTGGAGGCATGATATTTCCTGCATCCTGACCATTTTGTCCCTGCTCCGGTGCTCCAGGCACAGTAGCTGGCTGTTGAATAGCTGATTGCTGACTGTTTGTACCGTGAATAGCTGTCGCAAGACCATAACCGCCCAGAAGTCCGACTGCTAGAGCACCACCCGTTGCAATCGTCAGCCACCATTTGGTACTTTTTTCTACAACAATCATTTTTTCCATATCCATTAAACCTATTACCTTCTTTCTTTTGTAAATTTTTCTGACTCTTTCAAGCAAGAAGCTAATGCAGCTTACAAGTCATCCCATACACATCCTTTCACTAGAATAGCATTATCTTATAGTTTTTTACTTAAACAGGACTGAATTTTTTCTTAAAAAAGGCTGAAAGATAGGGAAAATGGAGCATGAAAAAGAATTTTTTCAATTCTCTTTCCTAACTGGATGGTATAAAAAATTGCTCAAAAAATCCGCAGCAAAAAAGACTGGGACAAAATTGTCTCAGTCTTGATTTATCATGTTCAAAAGCTCTTGATGCAGGAGCTGCTTATCTTTTTATGACTCTTTCTTAGAAAGGCGGAAGCCAGCTACAGCTAGCAAGGCCGCAAATCCAAGATAGGTGAGAAGAGCACTCGTATTGCTTCCAGTTTTAGGCAATTGCCCTTGAGTGTTTTGGTAGTTGACAGATAACTGCATCTTACTTGGTTGATTGCTTGCAGAGTTTTGACTCCGCCAGGTCCGACTAGAAAGAGGCTCAAATTTCTGCGCTGTTTGAACAGTAATTTCTGCAGGAGGTGTTGAAACACTAACCTGATTGGATTCTATCCGATATTGATTATTAATCAGCAAGCTGAAATGATTGGTATAGGTTCTGCCTGGATACAAGAGTCGGCCGACTGCTGCTGGAGCTAGGGTTTCGGTCGCAGTATTCAAGTCAGCATTGTAGCGTTCAAGCAGACCTGGTGCAGCAACAAAAGTCAAGACCCTGGTGCTCGGGTCATAAGAAACCTCATAACCAGGACTTTTCGCTCTAGTCGCTTCTAGATCCAATTCAAAACCTTCTGGCAGGCGATCTTCCAATACGAAAGAATGAATTGGCTGGCGGTAAGCCGGTAAAGCATCTGTTATAAGATTCAGGACTGCAAAACTTCCCTGGCTAACTTCTTGTTGATGAATATTCTTCTTGGACTCACCCTCCAACTCTTCTCTGACTTTTAACTGGATAAAGAGCTGGTTATAGTGATAAGTTTGAGTTGGCGCTTGCGGACGGCTTGGCAAAGCTTGATAGCTAGGTTCAGCCGGCTTTTGAGGAAGCTCTTTGTAGTTCGGCTTTACAGGCGCTTCAGGCAAAGGCAGGTCACTTTCTCTGACAGGTGAGATAGGCTCAGGCTGAAGAACTGGTTCTTGAGGGAGCTGAGGTTCCTGCAGATAACTTGGTTCTTGAGGTAGTGCTTGTAAAGCAATCTCTTCTTCATAAACAGGCGGTTTCGGAGGCTCTCCACCGCTTGCTTCTGGATCCTTCTGAGGCTGCTCAGGATCTTTGAGATAAGTAGGAGCTTGCGGTTCTTCTGGTAGTGCTTCTTCGACCGGTTTCTGCGGAAGACTCAGCAAGGGCCGTTCCTTCTCATAGGTCGGCTCTTCTGGCAACTCCTGATAAACTGGCTTTTGAGGTTGTAGAGGCTCAGCCAGATAAGTTGGCTCTTGCGGCAGAATTTCCACATCACTTTCCGGTAGAACTTCTGGCTCCTCAGGCTGAGTTGGCAGCGGAAGAGGCTGAGTTTCTGTCGGCTGGCTAGGAAGTTCTTGATAGGCTGGCTGAGCTGGCTGAGCTGGCTCTTGCGGCAAAGATTGATAGACTGGCTGACTCGGAAGAGGATTCAAGGCTTTGACTTCCTCATAAGCCGGTTCCTGAGGTTGGGCAACCTCAGTCGGAGCGACAGGCTTCATTGGAACACCTTTGGCTTTAATATCAGAGTTAAAGACAAACCAAGCAGAACCCCGATTTCGTGAACCAATGTCAAAGGAAATGACATCGCCCTGGGCTTTACCTACAATAGCACCATACCAGTTATAAGGACTAGTAGGCGTATCCCACTTATTATGCTCAAAGCGAGAGCCTTCCTTCTCATGGTTAATAGAAATATCGGCATGAACACTGGTATCTGGGTGAATGTTAATAGCAGATCCTGTGATAGGAACATATTCACCATTAAAATTCTTGATGTACTCAATCGCAGCTTTATTCGTATTTAAAGATGAGAAGCTGACAAGCGAACCTGTCATATCAAGCTTTTCTCCAGCTTCATCGAAAAACTCCGCTTGGACATTGATTCGAGATTGGCCATAAAAATCCAAGGTCCACACAGTCAAGGTCGGATCCTTAACTAAGAAAACCGGCAGCCTATCCTGACTCTTCGTTGATTCTTTCAGAGTATAAGTATAGACAACTTTAGCGATTTTCTTGCCCTGAATACTGGAATTTTTGATATTGGTATAAGTAGCTACCAGAGGCACATCTTTTTGCAAAATGACTTTAGTCTGATGCTCTTTCCCTTTTAAAACACTGGTCAAAGCAGTTATTCCTGTCTTATCCATTCCCCAAGAACGAACCTCATCAGTCAGCTCATCATTGGTATAGGTTCTAATTGATGGATCAAGTGTCAAGACGGCTTGGGGTTCAGATTTGAATACAAAAGGCTGGCTTTCAACCTTACTGAGATAGCCTTCTTCATTTTTCTTAGCCTCAGCTTCCTGCATCTCTCGCTCATAAGTCACAAAATCTGCATCATACTTAGTCTTGGCTGTATCATAGACAGCTTTAGCCTTCTTATATTCTTCTAAGAGCTTATCATAGTCAGCTTTCAAGCGGGCATTTTTTTCCTTTATGATTGCATTTTCTTGCTCAATCACCACATTCTGTGCTGAAATAGCTACAAGGTTTGCCTCATAATTTTCTTTCAGTCTTTGATTTTCTGCTTCAATCCTTGCAAGATCTGATTTGTAGGTCGCTAAGTCAGCCTGATAAACAGCTAGTTTATTCTTGTTTTCCGTCTCAATCCGAGCAGCTTCTTCTTGGTAGGTAAGCAAGGCTTTCTCATATGCTTCCCGACTTTTCTGGTTGCTTTCGGTGATTCGAGCCACATCCTGCTCATATTGGGCTAATTGATTTTTATAAAGCTCTTGTTTTTCCTGATTTTGCTGACGAATTTGGGCGTTTTCAGCTTCAATGGCATCATTACGGGCTGTTACTCCTGCTTTTTCTGTCTCATAGATAGTTTGCCGCTTCTTATTTTCACTTTGAACACGCTCTAGTTCAGCTTGATAGGCAGTTAAAGCCGCTTGATAATCTCTTTCTTTGGCCTCATTGGACGCCTCGATTTCAGAGCGATTCTTTTGATAAGCAGCTAGTTTGCTCTCATAGTCTTTCTCTGCCGCTTGATTTTTTTGTCGAATCTCAGCCAATCGCTCTTGATAAGCAGCTAAATCAGCCTGATACTGCTCCTTCAAGGCTGCATTTTTCTGCTGAACTTCTTGATTTTGGGCCTCAATCTCTTTATTCTGCTCTTGGATTTTAGCCAGGGCTGTCTCATAAGATTGTTTAGATACTTGATTGGCTCTTTGAATGCGTTCTACTTCCTGCTGGTAAGTACTTAAATCTGACTGATACTGCTGCTCTAGTTCAGCATTTTCTTTCTGAACCCGAGCCAGTTCTTTCTCATAGTCAGCCAAGGCTGCTTGATAAACAGCTTCTTTTTCTGCCTTAACCTGAGTCAGTCTGGAAACTTCAGCTTCATACTGCTTGACTGCTTCCTGATAGGCCTTTTCAGCTGCCTGATTTCGTTCTGCTATGGCTGCATTTTCAGCTTGGGCAGCTTTATTGTGAGCTGAAACCTGAGCAAGCTTTGCTTCATAGCGACGCTTTGCTTCTGCATTCTTCTCCTGAGTAGCTTTCAGCTCTGTAGCATAGCTCTCCATAGCAGTCCGGTAGGCAGCTTTGGCCTGAGCATTTTCTTGTAAAATTCGTGAACGCTCCTCTTGGTAGGTGGCTAAAGCTGCTTGATAGGAGGCTTCTTTCTCTTGATTGATTTTTACTATACGGCTCAATTCTGCTTGATAAGCCATCCGTTTCTGCTCATAGTCCGCCTCTAGCTGAGAATTTTCAGCTTGAATACGGCTAGACTCTTGTTCAAAGGAAGCTAAAGCCTTGTCATATCGGTCTTTCAAGACTTGATTGGCAGACTCTTTCTGACTGAGCTCTTTCTCATAAGTCTTCAGTTGCTCTTGATAAGCTGCTGTCGTTTCGCGTATTTCCTTGACTTGAGTCGCATAATCTGCTAGTGCTGACTCTCGTTTACTAGCAGCTTCTTCTGGATTTCTAGCTGTTCCTAAATCAACAGTCGACTCTTGCTTTAGCTGAACTCCTATTTTCTCGGCCTCAGCCAAAACTTGGTCCAAGTCTGCATGGGAAACCTCCAAGGGAAGCTTGCCTTGACTTACTGGCTCTGACTGAGTAGGCTCAGCAGTTGGCTGGGGTGCTTCGTTTGGCGAAAGAGCTGCTTCAGAAAGGACAGACTGATCTGCTGCTTCAGCTGCCTTTTCCTCAGCCTGAACCGACCCAGCAGCTAGCAACAAAGCTGCACCCAAAACAGCTCCGCACAAGCCCTTAGAAAGGCGGCTCTTGCGGAAGCCATAGACTATTTTCTTTTCCATTATAAACTCCATTTCTCCTTTAAACAGTTGCCTGTTTATTTCACATACTATTCCATTTTATCAAAGCAAAGACATATTAGCAATGTTTAAATACTCAAAATGATAAAGAAAAAGCCTGAGATAGATAATATCTCAGACTTTCTTGTCAATTTAATTAAAACTATCAGATAGTAGCTCGAATTGCTTTTTCCACTGCTTCTTTCTCGCGCTTCACCAATTCAACACGCGCAGCGATTTCCTTGATTCCCATGCTGATGTTTCGGCTAATCGCCATATCATCCAACTGTGGCTCAAAGAAGGCTTTGTACTCTGCCAATCTCTTCTCTGTCTTGAAGACCACTGCTGGGCTAATGACAAAGCTATCAAAGCTCATATCGCCACCTAGCGCTGCCTTGATCCAGTCCCAATTCTCACGCGCCCAAGTCCATACTGCTTCTTGAGTAAAATCACGGCTGAGGAAGCGGGCATACCAAGCTGACAAATCCTGCGGTTTCACAGTAAATTTATCCTTCCAAGTCGCTAAAAGTTCATCCAAGGTTTCCATGTTCTTCGTATAAGAAAGGGCTGTAGAAAGAGCATTCTTGAAGCTTCCATCATTTGAAGCGACATAGAGTTCCAGATAAAGCTTAGTCAGCTCCTTGCTTTCATGATGCTTAATCTGGTTGATCAATACCTGCAGGCGAATAGCGGCAGGGAGTTTTTCCAAATTATCACGATAGCGGTCAAAAATCTGGCTTGCTTGAGCTTTAGCTGTCTCATCGTCAGCCTTAATCATATTACCCACAATCAGCTGACGAACCATCTCATCCTCATCACTTTCGCCTGCCTGTTTTTCAAAACCAAGACGGTCGAAATTACTTTGACTGAGAATTTTCAGCAGGGCTTTGTAATCTTCTTCTGTCTGACTGCCTTCATCCACAAAGCGATTCAAGCCCTCTAGCACTTGGGAAACAGCTGAAACCACCATATAAGAAGTTTCGTTTGCCAGCTTACTGATAACTGGCAGCAGGTCCGCATAGGAAATTTTACCAGACTCTGCCAGAAGTCGGCGTTCCTGTACGATTTGCAGTTTACTGATATTGTCCAAAGAGGTGAGATTATTCAGAAGAGCATCTAGCAACTCACCTTGATAATCTGTAATATAGTGGGCAGTATTTTCTGTATTAAGACGCAGGGCTCCTTCATTTTGCGCTGCCAAGGCTGCATAATTCGGAATTTCCAGTCTTTCTGTCGTCAGAGTATCAGGAAGTCCTTGCCAATTGCTATTGAGCGGTACTGGCCAGAGGCGACCTTTGTCTTCGTGCTCCCCAATGAAGAACTGCTTCTGCGTCAAAATCAAGGTATCATTTTCGACCTTGGCAGTAACAACTGGATAACCCGGCTGCTCCAGCCAAGCATCCATAAAGGCAGCTACATCACGACCAGAAGCTTGAGAAAGAGCGTCCCAGAGGTCACGACCGATGGTATTTCCATACTGGTGCTTCTCAAAGTAGGCACCTAGCCCCTTACGGAAAGCATCATTTCCCAGCCAACGGCGCAGCATGTGCATGAGACGGCTGCCCTTAGCATAGACAATCGCCCCATCAAAAAGAGTATTGATTTCATCAGGGTGCTTGACCTCTACATGGACCGACTGGACGCCATCTGTCGCGTCACGCTTGAGGGCATAAGGAGCCCCACTGGTCTGGAAATCTTCAAAAATTTTCCAGCTAGGTTCAATAGCATCAACTGAGACATACTCCATCATATTGGCAAAGCTTTCATTGAGCCAAAGGTCATCCCACCACTTCATGGTCACTAGATTTCCGAACCATTGGTGGGCTAATTCGTGTGCAACAACCAAGGCTACCGTCTGACGGCTCAGAGCTGTTGAATTTTCATCCACCAGCAAATAGATTTCCCGATAGGTCACCAAGCCCCAGTTTTCCATAGCACCAGCAGAAAAGTCTGGCAGAGCCACATGAAGTGACTGAGGAATAGGATACTTGACTCCATAATATTCTTCGTAAAATTCAATACAGCGAACCGCAATGTCCAAAGCAAACTCTAGATTGCTCTCTGGGTGGGCCTTGGTCGCATAAACTCCTACCAAGGTTCCATTCTTTGTTTTAGCAGTAATTCCTTGCATATCACCTGCAGAAAAAGCCAAGAGATAGGAAGACATACGCGGAGTCGTTTCAAACTTCCAAACGCCAGTCGCTTTGCGGTTTTCAACATCAATTTCCGGCATATTAGATAGGACCAACTCATCCTCTTCTTGGTCAAATTTCAAAGCCAAATCAAAAGTTGCCTTAGCCTCCGGCTCATCCACACTCGGAAAGGCTTCGCGGGCAAAATGGCTCTCAAACTGCGTAGAAATGATCTCTTTTTTCACGCCATCAACCGTGTAATAAGATGGGTAAATCCCTGTCATATTGTCCGTAATTTTACCAGTATAAGTTATGGTCACCACTACAGGCCCAGCTGCTTCCAGCTCGATATAAAGAGCTTCATTGTCCTTATCAAGAGTGAAAGGACGAGCTTGGCCAGCCACCTCTACAGCCTCAACTGTCAAATCTTTTTGATGCAGGGAAATCTTGCTTGACTTAGCTTCTCCAGTGATATTTACCTTACCTGAAAAAGTCTTGTCGGCACGATTCAAATCCAAAAAAAGATCATAGTGCTCAGGAACAAAAGTTTCAATAAAATGTTTAACTGCTTGCATAAGCTTCTCCTCATCTAACGAACAACATGGCAAGATTACTCCGCCATACTTGTCCGCTTATAATCTGTTATTATTGTATCATATTTAAAAGATTTCGTTGCAGAATAAATGCAAACAAAAAGACAGGTAGGACCTGTCAATGTGGTTTATGATAATAGAAGAAAGGTCAAGAGTTCTTCTTTTCTTTCTCAAGTTCCTCTAATTTTTTGTTATAGATTCGATTTTCTTCGTGATAAGTTTTGTTTAGCCGTTCTTCATAACGCTGAATTTTTCTCTCAAAAATTTCCCTGTTTTCCTCTATTTGGCTTAATTCATATGAGGGGATGGTATCAGGACTATTGCGACAAAAAGATAATATCCATTCGCTCATTTGCTCTGAAACATTTTTAGCTTCTCGTCTCATGTCCTGATAATCCCATTCATACTCGCTGACTTTCTTTCGAAAAGCTATATGCTCGTCATCAAGGCGCTTAATTTTTTTCTGAATATCCATACGGCCTCCTACAGGATAGGACTGGCTAATTCAGGCTTTGGAACAGCCCCTAGCACCTCTTTGACTGAATCCGCCGCCCCACCAGAGAAAGCCCCAGATAAATCTGCAGGCACTTGAGAAGACGCAAAAGACTTCATAGTCTCAGCTTGATTATCCAGCCAGCTTTGCAAAGCTTGACTCTCCTCAAGAAGTATGGCTCTTTTAGATGAAATCAAGCCACGAATAGCTATGCGCTCCTGAATCTTTAAATATTCTTTTTTTATACGTTCGGCTTCAACTCGATCTTCTGTATTTGGTTCAATCATACATTCTCTCCTATTTTTTTTCAAAAATCTGGGCACCTTGTTGATCGATTTCCACGATCTTATCGGCAGCCTTGTTTAAACTTCCAGCAATACCAGTCATTGTAGTCATATAAGAGTTTGCTGAGGCGAGAGTAGATGCTTCTGTTCCGTCATTCCAAGCTGTTGACATGCTCAACTCAGATAATAAGCCCTCTACTTCATCAGCAGAAAGATTATGGGCTAGGGTATAAGCTGCATCTCTGAGTTCTTTGATATGATTTTCAACACTAGATTTAGCACTTTTTATCTTATCTTTAATTTCTTGCTCATATACTTCAGCTTGAAGCTGAGCTGTTTGCGCACTTGTACGAACGAGTTCCTCTCTTAAACTAATTTTTTTGTCGCCAGAACTGGTTCTTAAAGAAGCATGCAGTTCATCAATGCGTTGTCTATTTATGGCGATTAAATCCTGCTTAGAAGGCTCAGGAGCAAAGTCTCCATATTCCTTTAAATACTCACGAACATAGTATTCAGGAGTCACCTTGTCCATCTCTAAACCATAATTCGCGATTGCTACATTTACTTTGTACGTTTTTGCTTTATACTCTGCTATCTTTCGTACTTGTTTTTCTGTCATGCCAGTAGCGAATAGATTTCTTTTATAATAATAATCTACATCTAACTTGTTTCCCTTCATTACTGGAGTTCTTGGTGAATGTCCGTCCTCTCCTTCAAGAACTTCAAATCTCATAGTTTGTCCATAGGGAACATAACCACTATTTCCATCTAAGAAAACAACATCACCTCGACTATCTCTATAGATAGTGGCATTTTTGTTCAGATAAGCTACTTGTTCTTTTGAAATACCGCCTGTATCAACAGCTTTTTTAGCCGCAAAATCCATAAAATTTGTCACTTTGATTGTACGGTTCTGTTTAAGACCGTACTTTGAAGCTGTATAAGCTACACCAGGTCCTGCTTGACTGTGCCCAGACATATTAGAAATGATACCATTATGAGATTTTATCTTTTCTTCAGTAATTTGATAAAACATATCAATATCATCTGATTGGGGAGTCAGCATTCCAGGAAATATTCCAAATGCCCCACTAGCAAAGAATGCTTTTTCAGTTGAATCAACAATATCTCGATTTTTCTTCCAGAAATAGGGTTGATTACTAAAATCTTTAAAATTTTCACCTGGAACTTGAGTCCCTGCGACTACAATAGCTGTTTCTTGATAATTAGGATTCTCCCCTTTTTCATTATCAACAGGTACAACAGCCATTGCTTGAGTTGTACTATCTTCTCGATAAACAATTTGGTAATACTTGTCTTGATTAGGTATTTGAAATACCGTACCCTCAGTAGCTCCTAGTTCTTTTTTAATCATCCCTTGCAATTCTTGAATTTCCTTATCATTCAGTGTCATTCGGAAGTACCCCCTTTTTTAGTTCTAGATTATAAATAACTTCTGCATTTGGGCTTCCAACATCTGATTTTTCAACACCTTTTAGCCTCCCTTCTTTTATTAAGGTTTCAAAATTAAAATCAATATCCTTTATTTTCTTCCCTTTTATTTCTTCTGGTAATGATTGTCCGTAAGTCACATCTTTAAATTCTCCTGAGTCTGTGCTTAGTTCGATATAAGGATTCCCTGAATAATCAAAACTCAGACGTAAATAACCTATAGTACCATAAGCAGGATGTTGAAAGTTTTTATATAATCCTCCAAATTTCGCTTTATTTCCGTGAGAGTCATAAACAATTGGAACAACTTCCGCATTCAACATAGAAGAACCATCATCTCCCGTAACATAAATTGGAGAAAATTCAATTTTACTAACTCCTGAATAGTGTTCTTTGATGTAAGTTCCAATTTGCTCTTCCAGAAGTTGAAATCCATGCTGATAAAGCTTGGCTGTTTTGGGTCCAAAGTTCGGTTTTGTAAGTTTATTGTACATATAGATTCCTCCTGAAATTACAACGAATAGAATTATTAAAGCAGTAATAATCTTTTTTTTCACAAGACTACCTCCATTATAATGATTTTTCAGAGAGCGGTTTCAAAGTTCTTCTCTAATAGTATAGCATAATACATTTATATTGTCATATAAAATCTTTTTCCTTGTTCTTGCAAAAATTTGTTCTCAACCATCTAAGAAAATGAATATATTTCTTGATTAGTTCACGTCACATCATTCTTCCTCTTTACTTAGTTTAACATTATAAATAATCTGAGCTTCTGGGCTTCCTTTTTCATCCTTAACAACATCCTTTAACTGACTGTCTTCAACCAATAAAGAAATATTTTCATCTGTACTTCTAGCCTTCGTGAGCTTTGCTTCGTCTGGCAAATGTTTTGCATTTGAAACATCAATGTTATTCCCGTTTGAGTCCTTTAAATCTATAGCTTCATTTCCACCTCCATCAAAATTAAGAATTATATGAGTATCCAAACCATAGCTATTAGGTGTGTAGTTCTTTATTGTTGTTCCTAATGTTGCTTTATTACCATATTTATCATAAATCGTCGGACGTACATAGGCATTTGAGAAAGTTGACCCTTCCTCAGTAATGTAGATTGGGGAAAACTCAATCTTTTCAATACCTTTATAGTGTTCTTTGAAATAGGTTCCATATTGTTCTTCTAATAGTCGAAAGCCATGCTGATAGAGTTTGGCTGTTTTGGGGCTAAGGTTAGGTTTTGTCAGTTTGTTATACATATAGATGCCTCCTGAAATTACAATGAATAGAATTGTTAAAACAATAGTAATCTTCTTTTTCACTAATATACCTCCATTATAACGCGTTTTCGTAGTTCTTCTCTAATAGAAAAATATAATACCTTAGTATTGTCATATAAAATCTTTTTCATTATTCTTGGCAAACTTCTATCCTCAACTTCATAAGAAAATAGTTGTATTTGTTGCTTAGTTCACGCCACATCATTCTTCCTCTTTACTTAGCTTAACATTGTAAATAATCTGAGCTTCTGGGCTTCCTTTTTCATCCTTGACAACATCTTTTAACTGACCATCTTCAACTAACATTTGAATATTTATATCTATACTTTTTGCATCTGTTAATTTAGCTTCTTCAGGGAGTTCTTTAGCATTTGAGACATCAATACTATTATCATCTGAATCTAGCAACTCAATTACTTCATTACCACTCCAGTCAAAATCAACGATTAAGTCAGTAACAATACCAAAACTGTTTGGAGTATAATTTTTTATTTGTGTACCTAGAGTTGCTTGATTACCGTATTTATCATAAATCGTCGGACGTACATAGGCGTTCAACATGGAAGATCCATCATCTCCGGTCACATAAATTGGAGAAAATTCAATTTTTTCAATACCTGAATATTTCTCCTTAATATAAGTGCCAATTTGTTCTTCTAAGAGCCGAAAGCCATGCTGATAGAGTTTGGCTGTTTTGGGGCTAAAGTTGGGTTTTGTCAGTTTATTATAGACAAAGATCCCACCAGATACCAAGACAAGAATAAGGGCAAGTGTCGTAAGAATTTTTTTCTTCATTATTTCCACCTAAATACTTCACTATGAAAATACATTACATCCTTCATATTCTTATAGTGTAACATAGTCGGACTCAAGTTCCAATGAAAAACAGGATACTCCAACATAATCATGAATATACAAAAAAGACACGAAATAAATCGTATCTTCTTGATGATTACAACTCAATAATTTTACCTGTTTCAAAGTAGACAACCCATTCACAGATATTCTTGGCATAGTCGCCGATTCGTTCCAGATAAGAAATAACTTGGAAGTAGTCGCGGCCAGTCACAATCAGTTCTGGATTTTGTTTGATTTCCTCTGTAGCAAGATCGCGAATATCATCAAAGTATTCGTTAATTTTCTCATCTAGCGCTGCTACGGCATAAGCTTGGTCTACATTTCCATTAAGGTAAACATTCAGAGTTTCTTCGACGAAATTCTTAACATCGCGCCCCATCTTGCTGATAGCATCCTCTACGGACTCGATGCGTACTTCTCCCTTCATCCGAACAGTAGCTTTGGCGATAGATACGGCATGGTCACCCATGCGTTCCAAGTCACTGCTGGCTTTCAGCACGGTGATAACGGTCCGCAAATCCTGAGACACAGGTTGCTGCAGGGCGATGATTTCCAGAGATTTTTTCTCCAGTTTAACCTCGTAGTCATTGACTTCAGCATCGTCTTCAATGACCTGACGAGCCAGTTCACGGTCATGCGTGACAAATGCACGCACCGTCCGGTTAATCTGCGATAGGACTTCATTTCCCATCGCATAGAATTGATTATGAAGTTTTTCTAAATCTTCTTCAAATTGTACTCTAAGCATAAGATTCCTTTCTGTTATCCGAATTTACCAGTAATGTAATCTTCGGTCTCTTTATGGGCTGGATTGAGGAACATCTTCTTGGTTTCATTAAATTCAATCAAGTCTCCACCAAGGAAGAAGCCTGTTTTTTCAGAAATCCGAGACGCCTGCTGCATGGAGCGAGTGACCAAAAGCATGGTATATTTGTCTTTTAGACTGTAGAGGGTTTCCTCGATTTTCCCAGCTGAGATTGGATCCAAGGCTGATGTCGGCTCGTCCAAGAGAATGATTTTAGGACTAGTAGCTAGCACGCGAGCCACACAAACCCGTTGCTGCTGACCACCAGAAAGACCGATAGCGGAATCATGCAGACGGTCCTTGACCTCGTCCCAGATAGAAGCACCAATAAGGGAGCGCTCTACTGCTTCGTCCAAAACTGCCTTGTCCTTGACACCATTAATCCGAAGTCCATAGACCACATTTTCATAGATGGTCATAGGGAAAGGATTGGGCTGCTGGAAAACCATTCCGATTTCCTTGCGAAGCTCTACCGTATCTGTCCTCGGACCATAGATATTGTGACTGTTATAAATGACCGTTCCTGTAGTCGTTACTTCTGGATTCAGGTCGCCCATTCGGTTGATGGCCTTAAGCAAGGTAGACTTACCTGAGCCTGACGGCCCAATCAAAGCCGTAATCTCATTTGGCATGAAATCAAGTGAAACGCTATTAAGGGCTTTCTTTTTATTATAATAAACCGACAAGTCCTTGACTTGCAAAATAGGTTCTGTCATACGTTTTTCCTTCATTTTATTTTACATTCAACCAAAGACTAAGCTTGTTGAATCGTGATGAATACGGACAGCTGCTCAACCAAAGTGGCCCGAAACATAGTCATTAGTGGACTGAAGCTTGGCATTTTGGAAAATATTGGCCGTCTTATCGTACTCAATCAAGTCGCCCAGATAGAAGAATCCAGTGTAGTCACTAGCACGGGCAGCCTGCTGCATATTGTGGGTCACAATGATAATGGTATAGTTGTTCTTAAGTTCAAACATGGTTTCTTCCAGCTGCATGGTCGCAATCGGATCCAAGGCTGACGCTGGCTCATCCATGAGCAGAATGTTTGGCTTGACCGAGATAGCACGGGCAATGCAGAGCCGCTGCTGCTGACCGCCAGAGAGAGTCAGGGCTGACTTGTGCAAGTCATCTTTGACCTGGTCCCAAAGAGCTGCTTGCTTAAGCGAAGTCTCCACAATCTCATCCAACACCTTTCTATCTCTGACACCGGCTCGTTCATGGGCAAAAGTGATATTTCGATAGATAGACTTGGCAAAAGGATTTGGCCGTTGGAAAACCATGCCGATATGCTTGCGCATTTCATAAACATTAATTTCAGGGCGGTTGACATCAATCCCCTCGTAGAGAATCTCTCCAGTCACATTGGCAATATCAATGGTATCGTTCATGCGGTTGAGACTACGAAGATAGGTTGATTTACCTGAGCCAGAAGGGCCAATCAAAGCAGTGATTTTATTCTTTTCAAACTGCATATCAATGCCCTTGATGGATTCCTTTTTACCGTAGTATACATGCAAATCCTTGGTTGACAGGGCTACCTTTTCTTCAGGAAAAGTAATGATATGTTTTTCATTCCAATTATATTCTGTCATTTCTTCTCCTTTATGCAGAGGTTAGTTTCTTATGTAAATAGCTACCGAGCTTGCGAGCACCAAAGTTAAAAATCAATATAAAAATCAAAAGGACAGCTGCTGATCCAGCAGATACAGCTGTTGCATCAGGAATAGTTCCCTCACTATTGACTTTCCAGATATGAACCGCTAGCGTCTCTGCCTGACGGAAGATCGAGATTGGGCTAGTGATACTGAAGATGTTCCAGTTAGACCAATCTAAAGCTGGAGCAGACTGTCCTGCTGTATAGATCAAAGCCGCTGCTTCACCGAAGATACGTCCTGAAGCTAAAACAATCCCTGTCACTATCCCTGGGAGAGCTTCAGGAATAACGACATGAACCACTGCCTCCCAGCGAGAGATTCCCAAAGCCAGTCCTGCTTCCCGCTGCGTATGGTGGACATGGCGCAAGCTGTCTTCAACATTACGTGTCATCTGTGGTAAGTTGAATACGGTCAGAGCCAGAGCACCAGAAATGATTGAAAATCCATACTCAAACTGGACAACAAAAATTAAATAACCAAAAAGTCCGACAACGACAGATGGCAAGGAAGAAAGGATCTCAATACAAGTTCTAATGAAATTGGTCACAGGCCCTTTTTTAGCGTACTCAGAAAGATAGACGCCAGCCCCCATAGAAAGAGGAACAGAGATAATCAGAGTAATGACCAAAAGAAAGAAGGAATTGTATAGCTGAATCCCAATACCACCACCAGCTTGGTAAGAAGAGGATTTGCTAGTTAAGAAAGACCATGAGATATGTGGCACTCCTCTTAGCAAGATATAAAGAATCAAGGAGGCAAGAATGGTCACAATGATACCTGCTATGGTATAGAGAATGCTTGTTGCTAATTTATCTAATTTCTTAGCGTGCATAGTTTTTCTTACCCCTTTCCTTCGTAATCAATTTAATCACACTGTTGAAGGCCAAGCTCATAAGCAAGAGAACCAAAGCCAATGACCAAAGGACATTATTATCAACTGTACCCATTACGGTATTTCCGATCCCCATCGTTAAAACTGATGTCAGAGTCGCGGCTGGTGTTGTTAAAGAAGTTGGGACTACAGCAGAGTTACCAACTACCATTTGAATAGCAAGTGCTTCACCAAATGCGCGCGCCATTCCAAAGACCACAGCTGTAAAAATTCCAGGCCGAGCTGCTTTCAAGGTTACTCGCCAAATAGTCTGCCAGCGGGTAGCACCCATGGCCAAACTGGCTTCACGATAGTGACGAGGTACAGCACGTAAGCTATCTGTTGTCATAAAAGTAACGGTTGGCAGAATCATGACAAATAAAACGAAGATACCTGACAAGATACCAAAACCAGTTCCACCAAAAATAGAACGTACAAATGGTACAACTACTTGCAAACCAATAAATCCATACACAACAGAAGGGATCCCAACTAACAGTTCAATAGCAGGTTGTAATATTTTAGCTCCTTTTGGAGATACCTCAGTCATAAACACTGCTGCTCCAATCGCAAAAGGTGTTGCAATCACAGCAGATAGGATGGTTACGATGAAAGATCCTAAAATCATTGGCAAAGCACCAAATTCTTTACCAGAAGGATTCCAAGTTGAGCCAAAGAGAAATTCAAAAACATTGACGCCGTTGACAAAGAAAGTAGAAAGGCCTTTTTGAGCAACGAAAATCAAAATCATAGCCACGATAATGACAATCAAAGATAGACAAGCAAAAGTCAGATACTTACCTAGCTTCTCTAAACGAGAATTTTTAGAAGATGATAGCAATTTCTTAGCTAGTTCTTCACGTTTCATTTCTTATCTCCTTCTATCTTTGTGACATTACCGTCAGCATCCTTGCTAATCTTCATATCATTAATGGAAATATACCCCATCCCCTTAACAACACCTTCTTGAACTTCGTCTGAAAGCATATAATCAAGGAATTCTTTTGCTAAACCTTTCGGCTTACCAAGTGTATACATATGCTCATAAGACCAAAGAGGCCAAGCATTTGTGGCTACATTATTTGTTGTTGGCTTATTTCCGTTTAAATTCATTGTTTTTACTGAATTATCCAGATAAGCAAAGGCTAGGTAAGAAATTGCACCTGGAGTTTGTGACACAATGGACTTAACCATTCCATTTGAATCTTGCTCTTGACTTTGGACTGCAGATGTGCCTTTCATAACAACTGAGTCAAAGGTTGCACGAGATCCTGAACTAGCAGCTCGATTGATAATTGAAATTTCTAAATCCTTTCCACCAACTTGCTTCCAGTTAGTGTATTCACCTGAAAAGATTTTTTTCAATTGTTCTGTTGTAAGGTTATCAACACTGACTTCTTTATTGACAATCACAGCTAAACCAGCAACAGCCACCTTATGATCAACAAGGGCAGAAGCTTTGATTCCTTCTTTTTCTTCAGCAAAAACGTCAGAATTTCCTATTTCAACAGCTCCGGATTGAACTTGTGATAATCCTGTTCCAGATCCTCCGCCCTGTACATTGACAGTCTTCCCGAGGTTGTTGGAGCTGAATTCATCAGCTGCAGCTTCAACTAAGGGTTGTAATGCGGTTGAACCAACAGCTGTCATGGATTCTCCACGATCAATCCAAGAAGCACAGGCTGATAAACCAAAACTTAGAAAAATAGTTGCCAGACCTAAAGCTATTTTTTTTCTTTTACTCAAATTATATCTCCTTTAAGATTAGACAAAAAGCTTGCCATT
>ERZ773077.1098-NODE-1098-length-19217-cov-6.862540_pt1 | contig 19217 bp, 17 predicted proteins | sample MGYA00580612_ERZ773077 | MGnify/ENA primary metagenome ERZ773077 (study PRJEB29015, sample SAMEA2737971) | human oral metagenome | biome: human oral; feature: human-associated habitat; material: dental | place: China | collected 2021 ...
TCTATGACGTGTTTTTTGATATTGTCTATTTTTTCTATTCTCTTTTGCTCGATGGCCAGGTTTTCCGTATATATATACACATTCCATGCATATACCTCACCATGCTGCCCTTCCTTGTCCCTGCTAAATGGAAGAAGATCCAGCAAGAACATATTTTCAAAATCCCTGCTCGCGATTAACAATAATGTATCACCCTTTCTAGGGGCGCCGATAACAATTCCTTCTTTGAATAGATTCCTGCGTTTATTCAATATGACGAATCTCCTTATGTAATTAAGCAACTTCTCATCAGGAATGATTCTTGGAGATGTGGATTTCAGCAATCCGGCACGCAACTTGACATTCAACCGATAGCCATATTCCCGGTTAAAATCATGCCAGGCCTCTCCCGCTTTTTCGCTTGCATCACCAAATGCAGCTAACATATCAGCTTTTCCATTTCGTATTTTCCCTACATATATTAGATCAACACCTTTCAGGTAGGCGGCAAATTGTATTAATAAATTATTATTTCTTTTTCGATCACAAAAGCCGCGCAAAAAATCCTCTTTATGAAAATCAACAATCATGCGTCCGTTACGCCTAATACGTGGCTCCAAATCAATATCATAATAATACCCATACCAATAATTTTGCCAACGGTACAATGAATAGAAAGATTGTTCAATCATCTTTCTGATTTCGTTTCTGGACAGGCATTCTCCGGCCTGTGCTCCAGCAGGAAACAGCAATGCCAGTCCTAAAATAAGCGTGAAAACCATTTTCATAAAAACACCATCAAAAGCCAATATACCAGTTAGCACTCGTCGCAATCAATCACAAAATGATCATTGCGAAGCCGATCTATGACGTGTTTTTTGATATTGTCTATTTTTTCTTCTTTTTCGGCATCAGTAGATATATTTTCCGTATACACATATATACACCACGAGGCTATGCGCCCGTGCTGCCCTCTCCTTTTTACATCAAATGGAAGAAAATCCAGCAAGAACAAGTTTTCAAAATCCCTGCTCGCAATCAGCAGAACTGTATCTTCCTTTCTGGGAGATCCAAAAACGATTCCATCATTAAAGAGATGCCTGTATTCAGACAATGCAACAGACTTCCGTATATATTCATGCAGCCTTTCTTCGGGAACGATTATTGGGGATGTGAGCTTCAATAATTTGGCATCTAACTTGACATTCAATTGATAGCCAATTTCCCGATTAAAATCATGCCAAGCCTCTCCCGCCTTCTCGCTTGCATCGCCAAATGTAGCCATCATGTCGGCTTTTCCGTTCAGTATTTCGCCCGTGTATATCATGTCTACGCCTCTCACATAGGCACTAAACTGTGTAAGCACACCATTTTCTCTGCTCACACAAAACCTGTTTGGCGACTCTCTTTTTAAAGAAAGGAAATCAATGACCATGCGTCCATCACGTCTGATACGCGACTCCAAATCAATATCATAATAATATCCATACCAATAGCTCTGCCAACGATACAACGAATAGAAAGATTGCTCGACCGCTTTTTTGATTTCGTTTTTAGACAGGCACTCACGCGCGTGAGCCTCCACAGCAAAAAGTAGCGCAATACATAAGATGATCCTTAAAATCACTTTTTAGCCTTTTCAATCCTGAAATAATGCACGCATATCTTTGTCCTTCCCGCTCCCTTACTCTGATTGAATCCATCGTATGCATACTGCACCCCTTCTGAAGAAGCCAGAGCTGCATCAATGCAGTCTTTTAGCTTCTGACACTCCTTGGCCGCCAGTTTGTCCGTATTGTTTTCTGCCTTTCTATATTGTGGACTCCTATAGCCCAAAAACTGATGCTTGCGATGCCGCCAGCGTCGCGGCCGTGACTCTCTTGTAGATGCGCTCAGCCCGCCAGATGGCGATGATGGGCACAGCTTGCCCGGGTGAGGCGCTCATGCAGGGCGCGCTTCTCAGGCTCAGGTCCGCCCACGCGTCGTTCAGGTACCACCGGCCCCAGCTCCAGGTGCGGTTGATGACTGCGCGCCCTCAGGCCACCTTGACGGCCAGGTCCTGCGTGCTTTCCGTGTAGTCCTGGTTGGGCATAAGAGGCTTCGGTTGCGCGTTCGTGACGGGCAGAGGCTGGCTGTGGCGGGATGAGGCGTTGCCGCATCAAAGTCAGGAGCAAATTTGAAGGGGCTGAAAACGGCTTTCGCGCACGTTCCACCAGGACATCATGCTATGAATAGCAGAGCGAAACAAACCCCTGTTTTGAAAGCCTGTTTTCCGCTCAAGCCTTGGCCAGCATCAGCCGCCTGTATTTGGCCCAGAGCGTGGCCTGGTCTTCCACATGGTTGGGGTCCAGCGGGATGCAGTCCACGGGGCAGACCTGGCGGCATTGCGGTTCGTCAAAGTGGCCCACGCATTCGGTGCATTTGTGGGGGTCGATTTCGTAGATTTGCGCGCCGGGCGTGATGGCGCCGTTGGGGCATTCGGGCTGGCATACGTCGCAGTTGATGCATTCGTCCGTGATGAGGAGGGCCATGGCGCGCGTTTGCTTTGAAGGGTTGGGGGTAAGCGCCGTGGATTATCCGGATGCCGATAATCCCCGCCCTTTGCGCAGGTTCTCTGTGCAAATGCCTTCCCACATGTTTTTCGCGGCATGACTTTCTATCTCATCAAGCGCCTGCTGGTCACGCTGGCTACGCTGCTGGCGGCCAGTGTGGTGGTGTTTGCCGTGCTGGAGGTGTTGCCGGGCAATGCCGCCCAGGTGCTGATGGGGCCGGATGCCGATCCGGCCGCCGTGGCGGCCAAGGCGGCCGAGCTGGGGCTGGATGCGCCCGCGCCCGCCCGCTATTTGCAGTGGATGGGCGGGCTGCTGCGCGGCGACATGGGGCTGTCTTATGCCTATGGCACGCCCGTGGCTGAGCTGGTGGCCGAGCGGCTGCAAGTGACGGCTCCGCTGGCGCTGATGGCCATGCTGCTGGCTTGCGCGCTGGCGCTGGGCGCGGGGCTGTGGGCGGCGGCGCGCCACGGGCGCTGGAGCGATTGGGCGCTGATGACGCTTTCGCAAGCGGGCATGGCCGTGCCCGGCTTTTGGCTGGGCATGCTGCTGGTGCTGCTGTTTGCCGTGCGGCTGCAATGGTTTGCCGCCGGGGGCTTTGAGGGCTGGTTTTTTGACGAAGGCTGGTTCAGCGGCCTGCTGGCGGGGCTGCGCGCGCTGCTGCTGCCCGCGCTGGCGCTGGCTGCGGTGCAGGCGGCGGTGCTGGCGCGCTTTGTGCGCTCGTCATTGCTGGAGACGCTGCGCGAAGATTACGTGCGCACGGCCCGCGCCAAGGGGCTGGGGCGGCATGCCGTGCTCATGCGGCATGCGCTGCGCAACGCGCTGGTGCCCGTGGTCACGGTGGCGGCCATGCAGTTTGCCGAGCTGCTGGCGGGTGCCGTGGTGGTGGAAAACGTGTTTTACCTGCCGGGCCTGGGGCGGCTGGTGTTTCAGGGCATTGCCAATCGCGATTTGGCCGTGGTGCGCAATTGCGTGATGCTGCTGGCGGGCATGGTGGCGCTGATCAACCTGGCGGTGGATGCGTTGCACGCCCTGATTGACCCGCGCCTGACCCACGCGCGAAGGCTGCGTGCGCCATGAAGCGCTTTTCCTGGATGGCCTTGCACGCCTTGCCGCCCACGCTGCTGGCAGGCGGCGCGCTGACTTTGCTGGCGCTGCTGGCGGCCCTGCTGTCTCTGGTGTGGCTGCCCTGGCCCATTGACGCGGTGGACATGAACCACAAGCTGCTGCCGCCCAGTACGGCGCACTGGCTGGGCACCGACGCCTATGGGCGCGACGTGGCCGCGCTGCTGCTGGCGGGCGCGCGCGCTTCTTTGGCCGCCGCTGCGCTGGCCGTGGCGCTGGGGCTGGCGGCGGGCGCGGCGCTGGGGCTGCTGGCGGCGGCCCTGCGCGGCTGGGTGGAGCAGGCCATCATGCGCGTGGCTGACTTTGCCTTTGCCTTTCCGGCCATTCTCACGGCCATCATGCTGGCCGCCATCCGGGGGCCGGGGCTGGGCGTGGTGGTTTTGGCCGTGGGCATTTACGGCATACCGGCCTTTGCCCGCGTGACCCACGCCGCCGCCAGCCAGGCCTGGGCGCGCGAATACACGCGCGCCGCCCGCGCCCTGGGGCTGGGGCCGTGGGCCATCACCTGGCGGCACGTGCTGCCCAACATTGCCGCGCCGCTGACGGTGCAGGCCACTTCGCGCTTTGCCACCGCCGTGTTGGCTGAAGCGGCCCTGTCTTACCTGGGCCTGGGCGTGCAGCCGCCGCAGCCCAGCTGGGGCCGCATGCTGGCCGAAGCGCAATCGCTCATGTTCGACGCGCCGCTGCTGGCCGTCTGGCCCGGCCTGGCCATTGCGCTGACCGTGCTGGGCCTGAACCTGCTGGGCGACGGCTTGCGCGACGCGCTCGACCCCCGCTGCCAAACCCGGCCAGCGTGAGCGCTTGTCTGCAATCCGCCCGTGAGCGCGAACAGCGCTGGACCGGGCGGTTGGTCATCTGCGCCTGGCAGTCCATCCCGATTCGCCGCTCTCACGGCCAAACAGCAATTACGGCGCTTGCAGCGCGCGCAGCAACTTTTGCCCCGCCCGCCCCGTGACGGGCTGGCCCAGGCGGGCCTGCTCGGCGCGAATGGCCTCGCGCGTTTGCGGGCCGATGCGGCCATCGGCGCTGCCAATGGCGTGGCCGCGCGCCAGCAGCAGGGTTTGCAGCTCGCGGTTTTGCGCGCGCGTCAGGCCCGGGTCGTCCGTGGGCCAAGGGGTGGCGAAGCTGGCCAGGGCGTCATCAGCAGGCGTTTGCGGCTGGGCTAACAGATCGGCCAGGCGGGCGATGGACAGGGCGTAGTTCTCGCTGGCGTTGTAGCTGTAGAGCGCGTTGAAATTGCCGCCGACGAGAAAGGCCGGGCCGCCGCCTTGCTTGCGCGCGGGCTGAATCAGCCCAGCCTTCGCCAGCGTGAAAGGCAGGGGGCTGCCGTCGGGCAGGGTCAGGCCGTCTTGCGCCCATTCGGCTGTGGAGCGCTGCGTCTTGCGGCTGTAGCGGCTGGCGTCGTAGCCGGGGGGCAGACGCACCTCGTAGCCCCAGGGCTGGCCGCTGCGCCAGCCCGCGTTTTTCAGAAAGCGCGCGGTGGAAGCGAGAGCGTCGGGCACGCTGTCCATGAGATCGCGCCGGCCGTCGCCGTCAAAGTCCACCGCGCTGCGCAAGAAGGTGCTGGGCATGAACTGCGTGTGGCCGAAGGCGCCCGCCCAGGAGCCATTCAGCCGGTCGGCGGCGATGTGCCCTTCCTGCACGATGCGCAGGGCGGCGGCGAATTCGCTGCGAAAGTACTCCTGCCGCCGCCCAAAGCATGAAAGCGTGCCCAGCGAGCGCAGCAGGGGCCGCCCGCCCAGGTTTTGGCCGAAGTTGCTCTCCACGCCCCACACGCCCAGGATGACGGGCGCGGGCACGCCGCTTTGGCTGGCGATTTGCGCCAGCTCGGCCTGCCAGCGCCCGGCGGCGGCGCGGCCATCAGCCAGACGCTCGGCATCCACCAGCATGGCGATGTAGTCCCAAGGCGGCAGGGTGAATTCGGGCTGGCGCTTGAGCAGCGGCAGCACCGTGGCATCGGGCGTGAGGGAAAGGGCGTAGCGCTCGAAAGTCTGCGCGCTGATGCCCTTGAAGGCAGGCGCGGCCTGCAACTGACGCAGGCAGCGCTGGAATTCGGCTTCGCTCAATTCAGGCGGCGCTTCTTCATCAGGCGCGGCGCTGGCCGGGATGGCCAGCAGGGCGGATGAAAGAGCCAGGCAAGAGGCGAACGAACGGGCCAGGAAGGCGGACAAAGGGCTGTTTTTCATGCAAAAAATGGTAGCAGCCCGGGCAGGCCGCGCCAGCGCTTGCGGCCAGCCCGGCGCGCAAAACCTGCTTTGAGCCGCTTTTCAGGCCCGGCCTTGGCGTTGCATGCCAAACGGATATCAAACACCCAGCGCGGCCAAACATGACAAATGCAGCCAAACGCGCGGCCGGTCTGCAAACAGGCGCTGACTGCGGCAGCGGCCCTGCTGATTAAAAAAGAGGAGCAAATGCAGAAGGTGAAAAATGGCTGTTGCGCCGGTTTTACTAGGACATCATGCTATTAATTCGAGAGCTAATTAATAGTCAAATCTGTGTGAAATTTCCTTCCCCCAGGGCCTATTCAAAGGTTCCCCCGAGAAATAAAAAGCTCAGAAGACAAGAAAGAAAAAGGACCCAAGCGATATCAGCTGTGAATGGCTTGAGCGCATCCACCTCTTGTTGATAGGCGCACGCAAGAGCATCCAAATCTGGTTTGAAGTCAATGCACAAGGCCTTAGCCGCTGGAGCAGGCTTTAAAAAATCAGCTGGCGCGGCCCGCAAGAGATTGGAGCGCGGCACTTCAAACGCTGCTCTTGCTCGTGGATGCGCAGAGGAATGCGGGAAGAGCAAGGCGCAAACCGCAGACGGGCCTTTATGGCGCTTTTGCTGCCTATCAAGGCGTTTGCAAGGCCGCAGGCCGCCCAGGTTCGCGCTTTTCGTGTCTAGGAACGGGCTTCTTTGAACAAGGCTCTCAGGCAGTCTGGCCGTGCCGCTGCATGGCGGCGCGGATGAAAGCGTTGAAGAGCGGATGACCGGCCCAGGGGGTGCTTTTGAATTCGGGGTGGAACTGCACGCCGATGAACCAGGGGTGCTTGCTTTGGGGCAGCTCGATGATTTCGGTGAGGTGCTCGCGCTGGGTGAGGGCGGAGATGACCAGGCCCGCTTCGCGCAGCTTGTCCAGGTATTTGGTGTTGGCCTCGTAGCGGTGGCGGTGGCGTTCGGTGACGGTGTCGCCGTAAATCTGGTGGGCGAGGGTGCCGGGCTGCACGTCAGAGGTTTGCGCGCCCAGGCGCATGGTGCCGCCCAGGTCGGACTGCGCGTCGCGTTTTTGGATGCTGCCGTCGGCGTCTTCCCATTCGTCGATGAGGGCGATGACGGGTTCGGGCGTGTGCGCGTCAAATTCGGTGCTGTTGGCGTTTTTCAGCCCGGCTTTGTGGCGGGCGTATTCGATGGTGGCCACTTGCATGCCCAGGCAAATGCCCAGGTAGGGCGTTTTGCTTTCGCGCGCGTAGCGGGCGGCGCAAATTTTGCCTTCCACGCCGCGCGAGCCGAAGCCGCCGGGCACGAGCACGCCGTCAAACCCGGCTAGGCGCTCGGCCACGGTTTGGGCGGTGAGGGTTTCGGAGTCGATGTAGCTGATTTGCACCTGCACGCCATTGACCAGACCGGCGTGGCGCAGCGCCTCGTTCACCGATTTGTAGCTGTCGGAGAGATCGACGTATTTGCCCACCATGGCGATGCGCACGCTGCCTTTGGGGTGGTTGATTTTGTGAACCAGGCTGTCCCAGCGCTGCAAGTTGGCGGGGCGGGTGTTCAGGCGCAGCTTGTCGCAGATCAGGCCGTCCAGACCCTGCTCGTGCAGCAGGCGGGGCACTTTGTAGATGGTGTCCACATCGGGCATGGAGATCACGCCCCAGAGCGGCACGTTGGTAAAGAGCGAGATTTTTTCTTTTTCGTCCTGCGGAATGGCGCGGTCGGCGCGGCAGAGCAGGGCGTCGGGCTGGATGCCGATTTCGCGCAGTTTTTGCACGGTGTGCTGCGTGGGCTTGGTTTTCAGCTCGCCTGCGGCGGCGATCCACGGCAGGTAGCTCAGGTGCACGAAGGCGCTGTTGTTGGGGCCGAGCTTGAGGCTGAGCTGGCGCACGGCTTCCAGAAAAGGCAGCGACTCGATGTCGCCCACGGTGCCGCCGATTTCGCAGATGGCCACTTGCACGGCGTCAGGCGTGCCGATGCCCGCGCCGCGTTTGATGAATTCCTGGATTTCGTTGGTCACGTGCGGGATGACCTGCACGGTTTTGCCCAGGTAGTCGCCCCGGCGCTCTTTTTCGAGCACGCTTTGGTAGATGCGGCCCGTGGTGAAGTTGTTGGCCTGCTTCATGCGCGTTTCGATGAAGCGTTCGTAGTGGCCCAGGTCCAGGTCGGTCTCGGCGCCGTCGTCGGTGACGAACACTTCGCCGTGCTGGAAGGGACTCATGGTGCCCGGATCGACGTTGATGTAGGGATCGAGCTTGATGAGGGTGACTTTGAGGCCGCGCGATTCAAGAATGGCGGCCAGCGAGGCGGCGGCGATGCCCTTGCCCAGGGACGACACCACGCCGCCGGTGACGAAGACGAATTTGGTCATGTCGGGGTGAGATGCGAAGGCGGCGGGCCTTCGCCGGGGTGGAAATTGAAATTATAGGAAGCGCCCTTTTGTGCAATGCCCGCCAAGCCTTTGCCGCCAGACGAGCCGCAGCCAGCCCCATTGGCTGACGATTGATCTGCCAGCAAGCGGCCTGCTGGCCTTGCCGCTGGCGCGCTACCCGCTCCGCGTCTGCCGCGCCCAGGCTGCCGCGATGGCCTGCGCCAGCTGCTGCGGCGTCTGGCCCTCGCCCGTGGCAATCGCCTGGCGGCGGGGCATGCCGCGCAGCCAGGTCAGTTGCCGCTTGGCGAGCTGGCGCGTGGCGGCAATGCCTTTTTCGCGCAGTTCGGCCAGCGGCCAGTTTTCTTCCAGCGCCTGCCAGGCCTGGCGGTAGCCCACGCAGCGCATGGCGGGCAAACCGGCATGCAAATCGCCTCTTTGGCGCAGCGCCCGCACTTCGTCCACAAAGCCGTTTTGCAGCATGGCCTCAAACCGCGCGGCAATGCGCGCGTGCAGCCAGGCGCGATCGGCTGGCTCCAGCGAAAACAGGCGCTCCTGGCTGTAGCCCAGCGCGTCTGCCGGCCCGCCATCATCAGGCCCAGGCGCGCGGCGCGCCTGAGCGTGAAAGCTGGATAGGGGCCGCCCCGTGGCGCGCCACACCTCCAGCGCGCGCTGGATGCGCTGGCTGTCTGCCGGGGCCAGGCGGGCTGCCGTAGCCGCATCCACCCGCGCCAGTTCGGCGTGCAACGCGGGCCAGCCGCGTTCGGCGGCCTCGGCCTCAATCTGGCGGCGAATGTCTTGCTGCGCGGCAGGCATGTGGTGCAGCCCTTCGGCCAGCGCCTTGAAATAAAGCATGGTGCCGCCAGCCAGCAACGGCAGCGCGCCGCGTGCGCGGATGTCGGCCATCAGCGCCGTGGCATCGCGCGTGAAGTCGGCCGCGCTGTAGGCGTGCAGCGGATCGCGCACGTCCAGCAAGTGGTGCGGCACGCCGCCGCGCTCGGCCAACGTGGGCTTGGCGGTGCCAATATCCATGCCGCGATACACCAGCGCCGAATCCACGCTGATGATTTCCGCCGCCTGCCCGCGCGCGGCCAGCCAGTGCGCCAGCGCCACGGCCACGCCCGTCTTGCCGCTGGCCGTGGGGCCGGCCAGGGCGATCAGAGGCAGGGTGCAGGCAGCGGGCATGGCAGAGGAAAGACGGATGGAAAGGCGATGGAAGCAAAGCGGCTATCAAAATCATAGCTGCCCGCGTCCGCCTCATCAGAACCTGCTCGGAGTCTCTTCCGGGAAATGAGAAGCTCATGGGATCAGAAAGGAAAGTGATCCGGGCAACATCAGCCGCGAGAAAGCTTGCAGTTTGTTTTGCCTTCTCTGAGCCTGGGCAGCAGGTAGCATCCGCCGCTGTTTGCGGGCATGGCGGAGCGCTGGCCTTCTGCCGTCCGCCATTGGTTTCTGACGGAGTTTTTTGAATGCACATCCCCCCGGCTGCGCCTGGCGCGCACGGCAAAGTCTGGTTCGTCGGCGCGGGGCCGGGCGATCCGGAACTCATCACCCTCAAAGGCCAGCGCCTGCTGGCGCAAGCGGGCGCGGTGCTGTTTGCCGGTTCGCTGGTGAACGAGGCCGTGACGCGCTTTGCCCCGGCGGGCTGCGAGGTGCGCGATTCCAGCCGCATGGCCTTGCAGGAGATGACCGATTGGCTGACCCAGCAGGCGCGCCGCCACGCCACCGTGGTGCGGCTGCAGACGGGCGATCCGGCGCTGTATGGCGCGCTGATTGAAATGGCCCGGCCTTTGAGCGCGGCGGGCATCGAGTGGGCAGTGGTGCCCGGCGTGTCGTCGGCCATGGCGGCCATGGCGGCGGCGGGCGAGTCGCTGACGCTGCCCGAAGTCACGCAGACCGTAGTGCTCACCCGCGTGGCGGGCCGCACGCCCATGCCGGAAGGCGAAGACCTGGCAGCGCTGGCCGCGCATCGCTGCACGCTGTGCATTTTTTTGTCCATCACCTTGCTGCACAAGGTGCAGGCCGCCTTGCGGCAGGCCGGCTGGGCGGAAGACGCGCCCATGCTGGTGGTGCACAAGGCCAGCTGGGCGCAGCAAGAGCGCATCGTGCGCGGCACGCTGGCCGATATCAAGGAGCGCTGCCGCCAGGCGGGCATCGCCTCGCAAGCCATGATCGTGGCCAGCCCCACGCTGGGCGCGCTGCACTGGCCCGATCTGGCGCATTCGCGCCTGTATGACCCCGCTTTCACCCATCGTTTCAGAAAGGCCAGCGCATGACGGCTGCATCTTCTTTTTCTCACACGCATGGCGATCTCATCCTCGTGGTCGGCCACGGCTCGCGCGAAGAGGCGGGCAACCAGGAAGTGCGCGATTTCGTCGCCCAGTGGCGGCTGTGCCACCCCGATTGGCGCATTGAGTGCGGCTTCATCGAATTTGGCCGCCCCGCGCTGGACGCGGCCCTGCTCGAAGCAGGGCGGCAGGCCGCGCGCGTGATCGTGCTGCCGCTCATCCTCAATGCCGCCGGGCATGTGCGCGGCGACATTCCCGAAGCCGTGGCCCAGGCGCGCCGCCAGTGCCCGGACACGCTTTTCCTGACCGCCCCGCACCTGTCGGCCTGCCAGCCCGTGCTTCAGGTTTTGCAGCGGCGGCTGGCGCAGGCCATGCTCACGCTGGACATGCCTGACCCCGCCACCACCGGCATCATCCTGCTGGGGCGCGGCTCTTCCGACATGCATGCCAATGGCGACATGGCGCGCATGGCGCGCTGGCTCTACGAAAGCGAGCCGGGGCACGAGCTGGTTGATCTGGCCTTTACCGGCGTGACCTGGCCCAGGCTGGAGCGCGTGGCGCAGCGCCAGGCCCGCCTGGGCATGGGGCAAATCGTGGTGCTGCCCTATTACCTGTTCACGGGCGTGCTCATGCAGCGCATTCAGCGCCAGGTTCAGCACCTGCGCGCCCAGTACCCGCAAATACGCTTTGCCTGCACGCCGCACTTTGGCCTGGAGCCTGAAATCTTCAGCCTGCTGGAGCGCTACGCCAGCGACTTGCGCGAAGGCCGCCCCTGCCTGCCCCACGACGGCAGCGCCCCGCGCCCCGCGCTGGCGCACGGCCATGCGCACGAACACCCGCATGAAAGCAACGGCCGCCACGGCCATCACCACGGCCATCACCCTCACGATGGCAATGCCCCTGACCACCCGCAAGGACCCGACGCATGACCACCGCCCCCGCCCCAGCCAATACCGTGACCGAGCAGCTCACCCGCGCCGGGCAAAGCATCGAGCACGGCAGCTTCGCCATCATTGACGCCGAAGCCGGCCCGCACGCCTACACCGCCGATCAGTGGCCCATCGTGCGCCGCATGATTCACGCCAATGCCGACTTTGAATTCAACGGCCTGACCGAATTCCACCCCCGCGCCACCGAAGCGGGCCTGCAAGCCATCTTGCGCGGCGGCGCGCCCATCGTGGCTGATGTCGGCATGATTTGCACGGGCCTCTCGCGCCCCCGGCTGGAGCACTTCGGCCTGCGCACGCACGAATTCATCAACGACGACGACGTGATCGAAGCCGCCCGCCGCGAAGACACCACCCGCGCCGTGCAGGCCATGCGCAAGGCGCAGCGCCTGGGTTTGATCGACGGCGCCATCCTCGCCATTGGCAACGCCCCCACCGCCCTCATCGAAATCGTGCGCATGATCCGCGAAGACGGCGCGCGCCCGGCCCTGGTCATTGGCATGCCCGTCGGCTTTGTTTCCGCCGCCGAGTCCAAAGACTTGCTGGCGCAAGTCAGCGAAACGCCCTGGATCATCATCCGTGGCCGCAAAGGCGGCTCCAGCCTCGTGGTCGGCGCCATCCACGCCCTGCTGGCCCTGGCCGAAGCGCGGCAGAAGGCGGCGGCCTGATCCCCCGAAGCGCTCCTGAAGCCGCCCGCAGCCCGCCAGAAGACATCAGAAACAGGAGCAAATTCAAGGGGGCTTAAATACCGTTCTGCGCAGATTCCACTAGGACATCTCGCTATGAATAGAAGAGCAAAAAAACCGCGCAGCCTGGCTGGCGCGGCTATTTGCTGTTCGCTGCTTTCGCCCTTTTGCCACTCTCTTTTTTCCGGAAACAGGGCTTGAGCAGGTTCTGTGGCCCTTTCAGGCGCCTCTGGTTCAGGCGCCGAAGAAATTCTTGAGCCGGTCGGTCCAGCTTTCTTCGCCGGGGGAGTGTTTGTTGCCGCCTTGCTGGAGGGAGGCTTGCAGTTCGCGGAAGAGCTTGCGCTGCTGCTCGGTGAGCTTGACGGGGGTTTCCACGCGCACGTGGCAGTACAGGTCGCCCTTGATGCTGGAGTTCAGGCCCTTGACGCCTTTGCCGCGCAGGCGGAACTGTTTGCCGTTTTGCGTGCCTTCGGGGATGGTGATGACGGCCTTGCCTTCGAGCGTGGGCACTTCGGTTTCGCCGCCGATGGCCGCCGTGGGGAAGCTGATGGGCACGATGCAGTGCAGGTCGTCGCCGTCGCGCTCGAAGATGTCGTGCTTTTTCACGCGCACTTCAATGTAGAGGTCGCCGGGCGGGCCGCCGTTCACGCCGGGTTCGCCGTTGCCGGTGGAGCGCAGGCGCATGCCGTCGTCGATGCCGGCGGGAATCTTGATTTCCAGCGTCTTGTGCGTTTTGACCTTGCCCTGGCCGTGGCAGGTGGAGCAGGGGTCTTCGATCAGCTTGCCGCTGCCCCGGCAGTGCGGGCAGGTTTGCTGCACGCTGAAAAAGCCCTGGCGCATTTGCATGACGCCCTGGCCGTGGCAGTGCGGACAGGTTTTGGCGCTGGTGCCGGGGCGCGCGCCGCTGCCGCCGCAGGTGTGGCATTCGTCCCAGCTGGGCACGCGGATGGATTCGTCTTTGCCGGCAGCGGCTTCTTCCAGGGTGATTTCGATGGCGTAGTTCAGGTCGGCGCCACGGTAGATTTGCCGCCCGCTGCGCCGCGCGCCGCCAGCCATGCCGGCCGCGCCGAAGATGTCGCCAAAGATGCCGCCAAAGGCTTCGGCGAAGTCGCCGCCAAAGCCTTCAGGGCCGCCGCGCATGTTCGGGTCCACGCCCGCGTGGCCGTACTGGTCGTAGGCGGCGCGTTTTTGCGCGTCAGACAGGACTTCGTAGGCCTCTTTGCCTTCCTTGAACTTGGCTTCGGCGGCGGCTTTGGCGTCGTCGCCCTGGTGGCGGTCCGGGTGGTATTTGGAAGAGAGCCTGCGGTAAGCCTTCTTGATTTCATCTTCGCTGGCGTTGCGGGGCACGCCCAGGATTTCGTAGTAGTCGCGTTTGGTCGCCATGAACAGGACCTCGATTTCATTGGCAGGGGGAAAAGAAAACGGCGGCGGGAAAGCGGCGGCAGTCTTGGAATCGGTTCAAGGTTTCTGCCCGCAGGTGCGAAAAATGCGGCCTTGAAGCGCTCTGCGGCGCTGCAAATCCTCGCGGGCCACGAAGCCCGTCTGCGGTTTGCAGCCCATCCCGATTCGCGTTTTCGCCTCCTCACGGCCAGACTCTGAACAGGTTCTTACAAAGCAAAAGCCTCGATGGGCGCGGGCGCGATCGAGGCTTTGCTGCGGGCGCGTTTCAATGTACGCAAGCGCCCACGGGCCGTCAGTCATCTGGCCGGGTCAGTCTTTTTTGACCTCTTTGACTTCGGCATCCACCACGTTGTCATCGGCCGGGGCGGACGATGCGCCGCCGGGGGCTGCGCCCGCCGCGTTTGCGGCAGCCGCAGCGGCCTGGGCGTCGGCGTACATCTTCTCGCCCAGCTTCTGACCAGCGGCCATCAGGGCTTCGGTCTTGCTGTCGATGGCGGCCTTGTCGTCGCCCTTGAGGGCTTCTTCCAGCTCTTTGGCGGCGGCTTCGATTTTTTCTTTCTCGGCCGCCTCGAGCTTGTCGCCGTGCTCGGCCAAGCTCTTGCGCACGGTGTGCAAGGCGGCGTCGCCCTGGTTGCGCGATTGCACGATTTCCAGCTTTTTCTTGTCTTCGGCGGCGTTGAGTTCGGCGTCTTTGACCATTTGCTGGATTTCGGCTTCCGACAAGCCCGAGTTGGCCTTGATGGTGATGGTGTTTTCCTTGCCGGTGCCTTTGTCTTTGGCGCTCACGTGCAGGATGCCGTTGGCGTCAATGTCGAAGGTGACTTCAATTTGCGGCAGGCCGCGCGGCGCGGGCGGAATGCCTTCCAGATTGAATTCGCCCAGCAGCTTGTTGCCGCTGGCCATCTCGCGCTCGCCCTGGAAGACTTTGATGGTCACGGCAGGCTGGTTGTCGTCGGCCGTGGAGAAGGTCTGCGCGTGCTTGGTCGGGATGGTCGTGTTCTTGGTGATCATCTTGGTCATCACGCCGCCCAGGGTTTCAATGCCCAGGGAAAGAGGCGTGACGTCAAGCAGCAGCACGTCTTTGCGGCCGCCGGAGAGCACCTGGCCCTGAATGGCGGCGCCCACGGCCACGGCTTCGTCGGGGTTGACGTCTTTGCGCGGCTCCTTGCCGAAGAACTCTTTCACCTTGTCTTGCACTTTGGGCATGCGCGTTTGGCCGCCCACGAGGATGACGTCGTTGATTTCGCCCACGGAAATGCCAGCGTCCTTGATGGCGATGCGGCAGGGTTCGATGGAGCGCTCGATCAGGTCTTCCACCAGGGCTTCGAGCTTGGCGCGCGTGAGCTTGACGTTCAGGTGCTTCGGGCCGCTGGCGTCTGCCGTGATGTAGGGCAGGTTGATGTCGGTGGACTGGCTGCTGGAGAGTTCGATCTTGGCTTTTTCGGCGGCTTCTTTCAGGCGCTGAAGGGCCAGCACGTCGCTTTTGAGATCGACGCCTTGCTCTTTCTTGAATTCGCCAATGATGTAGTCGATGATGCGCTGGTCGAAGTCTTCGCCGCCCAGGAAGGTGTCGCCGTTGGTGGAGAGCACTTCAAACTGCTTTTCGCCATCGACATCAGCGATTTCGATGATGGAGATGTCGAAGGTGCCGCCGCCCAGGTCATACACGGCAATGCGGCGGTCGCCCTTTTCCTGCTTGTCCAGGCCAAAGGCCAGCGCGGCCGCCGTCGGCTCGTTGATGATGCGCTTGACTTCCAGCCCGGCGATGCGGCCTGCGTCCTTGGTGGCCTGGCGCTGGCTGTCGTTGAAGTAGGCGGGCACGGTGATGACGGCTTCCGTCACCGGCTCGCCCAGGTAGTCCTCCGCCGTCTTTTTCATCTTGCGCAGGATTTCGGCGCTGATTTGCTGCGGCGCGAGTTTTTGGCCGCGCACTTCCACCCAGGCATCGCCGTTGTCGGCCTTGACGATCTGGTAGGGCATCAGGTGAATGTCTTTTTGCACCTCTTTTTCGTCGAACTTGCGGCCAATCAGGCGCTTGACGGCGTAAATGGTGTTTTTCGGGTTGGTCACGGCCTGGCGCTTGGCCGTCGTGCCCACGAGGATTTCGCCATCGTCCTTGTAGGCCACGATGGAAGGCGTGGTGCGTGCGCCTTCGGCGTTTTCAATCACCTTGGGCGAGCTGCCTTCCATGACGGAAACGCAGGAATTGGTCGTGCCCAAGTCGATGCCAATGATTTTTCCCATGTTGGTTTCTCCTGTGAATGTCTTTCGGAAAATGTCTGGATGCGGCCCAGTTGCGGATGAGGGCGGCGAATTCAAGGGGCCGTCCGGCCTGTGCAGCCCATTTCGCGCAAGGCCGCGTTTTTACGGACGCTTCCGCTCTGGCCGTTAATCCCTGCCTGGCCTCTATTGGGGCGCAGCCACTGTTACCAGTGCGGGGCGCAAAACGCGGTCAGCGATCACGTAGCCTTTTTGCAGCAGGCCCGCCACGGTATTGGCGGGCAGATCGGAAGGCACCATGCTGATGGCCTGCTGCTGCTCCGGATTGAAGGCGCTGCCCGGCTCCGGCGCCACGGGCAGCACCTTGTTGTGCTCCAGCGCGCTCAAAAGCTGGCGCAGCGTGGCCTCGGTGCCTTCGCGCAGCTGCTCGCTGCTGGCGTTTTCCACAGCCAGCGCTGCCTCCAGGCTGTCCAGCACGGGCAGCAGGCTTGCAGCAAAGCCTTCAATGGCGAACTTGCGGCCTTTGGCAATTTCTTCTTCGGCCCGGCGGCGGGCGTTTTGCGCCTCGGCCTGCGCGCGCAGGGCCTGGTCAGCCAGCTCGGCGTTTTTGGCCTGCAAGGCCGCCAGCTCGGCTTGCAGGTTTTCCAGCTGCGCCAGCGCATCAGCCTCATTGGCCGCCTGCGCGGCTTCCAGCTCTTCAGGCAGCATTTCGCGCGGCAGGCCGTTTTCAGGGTTCTGATTCATGGTTCTTTTCGGAAATGAAGGAAGGGAACATCCGCCCGGCATGTTGGGCTGGGCGCAGGCTTTTCAAGCGCGGCGGGGAAAAGCATGCCTCCGGAAGCTGGACAAAAAACCTGAAAACCGGAAAAAGTACGCAACTCATCCGGACGCCACGGATAGACAAAGATTGAAGCAAGGCATACAAAGCCGTCCGGGTCAAGAACAAATCATTATTCGTGCGGCAATCTGGCGCTGTTGGAGTCGGAGCAAGCTGAAGCTGACAACGCTCTTTGTTAGGCGGAGTGCGGCGAAAGCCTCTCCGGGCCAGAGGCCAATACTGACCTGGTTTTCAGGAGCAGCATTAAACCTGTCGCTTTATAAATATGCGGCAAAGGCGCCCGTATTTTTATCCTCTGCTTTTGTTGATATGACTTTCAAGCTGCCCCGCTTTCTGGGTCGACTTTCCTGCAAGGAGCAAAGCCAATCGCGCTGCTTTGGCAAATGGACGCTGCTAGTGGCCGCAGTGCTGCTGCTGGGTGCGCCAGCTGGAAGGGAATGGCTGGTATTCGTTTTGAGCAAGGGGAAGTCCTCCATGCCCAAGGGCTGGAAATGGGGGCCTGGGCAATGGCGTGACTGGGACAAACCGACGGAGCCGCGTGATCTGGCCGCCTATGAATACGCCCACAGCCTGAAACTGCCCGAGAGCCTGCCCAAACCGGTGCCATTTAATTTCATGCGCCATCTTCTGTCCAACCGCAGGCAAACCGGGCTGGCCTATTTCAAGCATCTTTGCGAGACGGAAGCGGGGGAATACGTTTTCCGGAAAGTGGAGAAAGTGGAAGGCATTTACCAGATGAGACGGGTGCCCAAGTGGAACGCGCGCATGTTCGCAGACCGGTATGGGTTTGAGGACCCGGCGGATTGGTCAACTGCGCAGAATATGCATGCGCCTTCTATTTTTATTGGCGGCCCTACAACTGGCTTCAGATTTTATGAAACCAATTGGTCACCGCTGGAAATGATGGGGGAGGTTTTTCCAAACGCTGGAAAATAAAAGAATCAAATGATCTTTTGAAAAAACCGCATTGGCTTTATGTCTCAGATTACAAGGAAACAGGTGATGAAATGACAGGTGACGCCAGTCCGCGAGATCAATTGAAATCACGCTATGCCTATACTTGGCGCGGCATCCGGCGTCCTTATGACCGCCAATATGACATTGCAGGCGGCGAACTGATTGTGCTGGATCGAATTACCGGAGAAATTTTGGGCGTGCGCAGGAGCTTTGCCTTTGCTACGCTTTACAAGACGGGTATTGGATGGGAATTTTCGTATTTTTGCCCTGGGCTGCTTAATGAGGGAAAGCGAGTAGTCGATAAGCTATCCTATCCGGAGCCGTTCATTTCTCAGGTTCTGACTCCAATTGATCCTGTCAACCTCTTTTGATCTCGTTTTTCTACTCAGTAAACCTTTAAGGAGGCCATATATCCGTTCCGTTCAAAGCTAGTGAAGTTCTGAATTTTGCACTGCTTCAAAGTGCAGCTGAATGTTATTTAGATGGCGTCAATAAGCGAAAAACATTGAGAAAAATACTCGAGGAAGGCGCCAACAAAGCGCATCTTCAGGGAAAGAGTCCAAGTGATTCCATTTTATCCAGCGCCACGCGTTTTACCGGCAGGCAAATTGACAGGTTCACTCGGAACTACGAAATCGTCACGCACTATCCCAATGACAACACGGGATTTTCCTGCACGCTGTTTCGCAACAAGGAAAGCGGAGAATACACCCTGTCTTTCCGTTCAACCGAATTTCAGCCCAGAGACAAAGGAGGCGACTATGAGCGTGATGGCAAGAGCGCTGCCGATGGCGACATCAGCGACAGAGGTTTTGCGCTGGCCCAATTGTCAATCATGAAAAACTTCTTGCCAATTTGCGCGCGGGCTGGGTTTTGAGTTCTTGAAAGGCGCCTATAGCCAGCTGCGCACGGCGCATGAATCTCCTTGCGGAGAGCGGTTCCGGTATTTTTTGATTTGGATGGGTAGCGTGAAACTGAAATCAATGATGGGAATGGCCTTGCTGGCGGCGGCTGCCAGCGTGCTGGCCTGGAGCGGCTGGGCGCTTTACCGTGAGCGGTATCCGAGCTGGTACGAGGAAGTGAGATTGTCTGATGGAAGGATTATCACGATACACCAGAAGCGGAGCTATCACTCACATTATGGAACGCTGCAAAGTTGGGTTACCATTAATCTGCCGGAACTTGGCGGCAAGCGAGTTTGGTATTCTCGCCTGCGACCGCAAAGAGTAGATGTCGTAGATGGAAAAGTTTATGTTTTTGGGAAACCTGCTGGCATAACAAAGAATCAATATTATAGATATCCAAAGAATTTTATGGTTGGATTTGTTTGGAATGGCGCCGATTTTGTGAGAATACCATTTTTATCCATTCCAGAGCGGGCAAGAGAGGAAGAAAATGTTTATCCATGCATATACACTCAATTGTCATTACTGACTATACAACAAAAAGATATGCAATGGTGCCCAATAACTGGAGATCGTTGGAAATTTGGAAAGACTATCAAGTTGGAAGACTATCAGGCGCTAGCGAATTTTTATGCTGGTCTTGATAATGGCACGACACACTCGGATTGATTTTTAATGGTGAAAGGAGACGTCATGGCGACAACCAATGAATACGCAGCTTTTTCTGCGCATGTTTATAATAATCAACGTGGAGGTGG